>Ga0208592_1000065_pt1 | contig 30629 bp, 33 predicted proteins | sample LakMenE18May10ns_FD_150712 | JGI IMG/M metagenome (GOLD analysis project Ga0208592, IMG submission 150712) | Freshwater microbial communities from Lake Mendota, WI - 18MAY2010 deep hole epilimnion ns (SPAdes) | ecosystem: Environmental > Aquatic > Freshwater > Lentic | place: Lake Mendota...
ATAATGCGGGTGACGTCCTCAACAGTTTCGCGAACATCGAGACCAATTTCTTCACCTCTCGTGTAGATGGGATGACCACCAAGTTGGACAACGGCCATCTCCATGGAGTGGCGTGTCCTGTTCGATGGTTTTTCAAAGATGAGAGCGACACCCTTGCCGGACAATGCAGGCTTCGGAGCCGCGACAGACAAGTCCAGGATGTGACGAAGTTCCGCAACTGACAGCGACGCAATGTCTACAAGATGACGTGTCATGACAACACCTCAGTAATCAGTGAAACGGCTTCGTCTATCTCTGCATCGCTCACGGTCAATGGCGGTGCGAGCCTCAGTGTCGAAGCGTTTACAGCGTTAACGATGAGACCCTTTTCCAAAAGCGCTTTATAAACATCTCCGGCGACAACACCTTCAACAAGTTGGGCACCGAGCAAAAGACCGGCGCCGCGTACAGATTCGATCTTTGGGATAGCCAACAGACCCTTCGTAAGGCGTGCACCCTGTCGCACTGCCAATTCGTCGGCGTGCAGTCTCTTCATTTCCGAGATCACTGCAGACACCGCCGCAGTTGCAAGTGCCGTACCGCTGTATGTGGAACCGTGGTCGCCTGGCTGCAAAACTGCAGCGATATCGCGGCGAGCCCACAAGGCACCCACAGGCATTCCGTTGCCCATTCCCTTTGCCATCGTTACGGCATCAGGTGAAATTCCTGCATGTTCAAATCCGAACCATTTTCCAGTTCTGCAAAACCCAGTTTGTACTTCATCAATAATTAGCAATAGACCGCGTTCTTTACATAGTTGCTGGACAGCCTGGAGGTACGCAGCATCAGCAGGGATGACTCCCCCTTCACCCTGAATCGATTCAAGCATGACTGCAGCAACGGTTGGATCAATCTGCGCCTTCAAGGATTCGATGTCGCCGAACTCGCAATAGCGAAATCCATCTGGCATTGGCTGAAAAACTTCATGCTTTGCAGGTTGACCAGTCAGTGCCAATGCACCCAATGTGCGGCCATGAAAACTGCCGTAGGCAGTAACAATGACATGACGACCACGTCCACCAAACTTACGTGCGAGCTTGATTGCGGCTTCATTAGCTTCAGCACCTGAGTTACAAAAGAACACTTGACCATCACCGGCACCGGCATCTGCCATCAGACCGGATACTTCAACAGCAGCTTTCGTAGCAACAGTGTTGGCGAAGAAGTTCGACACATGCACCAAAGTGTTCGCCTGATCAGCAATTGCTTTCGCAATCACCGGGTTCGCGTGCCCCAGAGAAACGACAGCGATACCACTGAGAAAATCGAGATACCTTTTCCCATCAACGGACCACAGCTGCGTACCTTCACCCCGCTCAAACATTTCTGCTGGCGCACCAAAGACTGGAATAAACGGACAATAGTCATGACCCTTGTTTGCAGCAACAGCAGTTGGATTTTCTAAAAATTGATGTGACATCAGTTGACTCCTGTAATCATGGTTCCGACACCCTGGTCAGTAAAAAGTTCCAATAACAAAACATGCGCAATGCGGCCATCAAGAATGTGCGCGCTCTTCACGCCACCCTTGACTGCCTGCATGCAGCTCTCAATTTTGGGAATCATTCCCCCGGAAATGGTTCCGTCAGCAATGAGTGCACCAAGGTCTGTCACTGAAATACGTTGGATCAGTGATGACGCATCATCAATGTCCTTACGCAAGCCGGCAATGTCTGTGAGGTAGATGATCTTCTCAGCACTTAGTGCTTCAGCGATCGCACCAGCTGCGGTATCAGCATTCACGTTATATGGCTGCCCATTTACATCAACACCAACGGTCGACAAAACAGGAACAAGACCATCAGCCAACAAACCTTCAACGACATGTGTACGAACCCGTTCAATGTCCCCGACAAACCCCAGTGATGAATCCCGAGGAACACACTGCAATGTGCGCCCATCTTCACCAGAGAGACCAACGGCCACATTTCCGTGCGTGTTGATTGCGCTAACTATTTGAGGATTCACTTGGCCATTAAGAACCATCTGAACAACTTCCATGGTGGCTGCATCTGTAACGCGAAGCCCATTAGAAAAAGACGATTCAATGTTCAAACGAGTGAGCATCTCATTGATTTGAGGGCCACCTCCGTGCACGACGACTGGACGAATACCAACGGTGTGCATGAGAACGATGTCTTCGGCAAAGAGAGACAAAGCATCGTGATCTGATGTTCCGGCAATTGCATTGCCACCGAACTTCACTACAACTGTCTTTCCGGCGAACCTACGGATGTACGGCAGGGCCTCAACAAGAACGTGGGCTGTTGATAGTGAACTCATGGGTACATACCCACGTTTGACAGACCAGAAGATTCAGGAAGACCCAATGCAACGTTCATTGACTGCACTGCACCACCTGATGCGCCCTTAGCCAAATTGTCGAGCGCGGCAATCACCATTACATACCCAGTACGTTCATCGAAACGAGCAGTGATGTGGACGCTGTTTGAACCAAGCGTCGCTTTAGTTGAGGGACTGCTTGGCCGCACCACGATGTATTGCTCATTCTTGTAAAACGTTGCGATCGCTGCCAACAATGAAGCAGTGGTCGGCGCGTCACCCTGGGGACGTGCGTAACACGTCGCCAAAATTCCACGATTCATTGGGGCAAGGTGCGGAGTAAACAGAACTTGCGCTCCAGTCACCTGTTCAATCTCAGGAGTGTGGCGATGATCAAGCAAACCGTATGCGGTGAAATCCTCATCAATCGTTGAGAACATTGACGAATGCTTCAATGCACGACCTGCGCCGCTAACACCCGACGCAGCATCAACAATGACGCCCATCGGATTAACGATCCCCGACCGAACTAGTGGCGTCAATGCCAAAGACGCTGCAGTGACATAACAGCCAGGAGTCGCGATGAGCTTGGCACCGACCAATTGAGATCGATACAGCTCTGGTAATCCGTAGACCGCCTGAGCAAGTAGATCTGGTTGCGTATGGTCAAATCCGTACCACGTTGGGTACAGGGATGAATCTTTGAGTCTGTATGCAGCAGACAAGTCGATGACCACACCGACCTTGCCCACCAATTGAGGTGCCATCTCAAGAGCCGCCTCATGGGGCACACCCAAGAACACAGCATCAAGACCTGCAAACCTGTCCGCGCTGAATTCTTCGAACACGAGGTTCGGATACGCAGCAGCCAAAGACGGGTACAGAACGCTGGCCAATGTGCCCGCCTGTGAATCTCCAGTGGCGCAAACCACTTCTACTTCTGGGTGCTGGGCACACAGCCGTAACAACTCTGCGCCCGTAAATCCCGATGCTCCGATGATGCCTACTCTGACCATAAGTGTATTATGATACGGGTAAGTGAATGATTATGCAAGCACCAATCTGGCGCCAGGGAGTCTCCTCGTAGCCACTCCGGACATGAAGGATCCTCATTTCGATCGGGCCGTCATCCTCCTCATTGCCTATTCATCTGACGACGGAGCAATGGGTCTGATTTTGAACAGACCTCTGACAGTTGACCAAATGGACGCCCAATCTCCCATCGCTTCATGGATGGAATCGTCACAATCGCCTTCAACCATTTTTCTCGGTGGACCAGTAGAGCCAAACGGTTATATCTGTATGACTCCCGATAGTTCAGCTCTTTCAGGACTTCGCTCCGTCGATATTGAGTCCATAAGCCCCGTTCATCTCGATGGCCCTCATCGCGTATTCCGTGGCTATTCCGGCTGGGGTGCAGGACAACTAGAAGATGAATTGACCTTCAATAGTTGGTACATCGTCCCGTCACAATCAACCGATGTGCTTACAACGTCACCAGCCACATTGTGGAACGACGTGCTTCAACGACAAGACGGCCCTTTGAAAAAACTTGGGCTGTTTCCCGTGAACCCCGAAGTGAATTAAGCGCGAAGTGTGGCTCCGGCTTTAGTTGCAGCCGCAACACATGCCTTCTGAAGTTCAGCCAATTCCGTTTCAGTCAGTGTTGCTTCAACCCCTTGAACACGCAAACGAAATGCAAGGCTGCGAAAGCCTTCAGCAACTCCCTTGCCCCGATACACATCGAACAAGTTGATACTGACTAGTTGCTTTCCTGCTGCTTGGCGCAACGCACGTTGCAGTGTTGAAGCTGGAATTGAATCTTCCATCACGAAAGCAAGATCGAGGTCACTTGAGGGATATCTATTGATGTCTTTTGCCTGCACTGGCTTCGGCTCTTCATTAAGAATGACCGACAAATCAACTTCGAGAACACTGACACGGCCTTCGATTCCAAGAATGTCGAGAACAAGTGGATCAATTTCGCCAACTACACCCACGACTTTTTTGCCGCGAGCAAGAGTTGCAGAACGACCTGCGTGCAGACCAGCAGGAATACGTGATTGATCAAGTTGAGTACCCACAGAAAGGGCATCACAGATTGCATTCCACTGTGCCAGTGACGTTTGCACATCGCCGCCGGCAACAACAATGATCAATTGCTCAGTCTCATCAGGTAGTTGCTGATCTGACTTCGGATACACATGGCCGATTTCCCACAGCCCAATTTGAGGTGCGCGATGAGATTGGTTGTACTTCAATGAACGAAGAATTCCGGGGCGCAACGACGTACGAAGAATTGATTCTTCTGCCACTAACGGATTAGCGATGCGCAACACATTGTCTTCAGGAAGCCCAACAGTTGCGAGATCTCCTGCAGCAAGGAACGGAGAAGGCATTGCTTCATCGAGGCCAAGCCCAACAAGCACTCGACGCAAGATTCGACGACGCGCTTGCATATTTGACAACCGCCCATGAACGGTTGAATTAGGAACGGTCTTGCCAATGTTGTCGTAACCGAAATGACGAGCGACTTCTTCAATCAAGTCAACATCTTGTGTGCAGTCGGGACGCCACGTAGGAACTATCGATGTCACCACATCGCCCTTAATAGTTGTCACAAAGCCAATCGAATTCAGAATTGAGACTATGCGTTCGGATTCAATGTGAACACCGAGAAGGTTTTCGATGCGCTTGACGGAAACATCGACCGACATAGGAACAGGACACGATGTTGTTTGCACCACAGTGGCTCCGGCGTGAAGAGTCGCATCTGGACACGTCTCGCGAAGGATTGTGACAAACCGTTCAGCAGCTTGTTGCCATGCGTTCGGATCTGTTCCACGTTCGAAACGAATTGATGCTTCAGATCGAAGACCATGTCGAATGGCTGAATAGCGAATCGGATCTGGCGAGAACCAAGCGCTTTCAATTGCAAGCGTTGTGGTCTTGTCTGTGATCTCTGAGTGAAGATCACCCATGACGCCAGCAAGCCCAACACCGACATTGTTTGCCCCGTTGCAAATCAACAGGTCGTCAGCGTGCAGATTACGTGTTTGACCATCAAGCGTTGTAAGAGTCTCCCCCTCATTGGCTAGACGTACACGGAATGAAGATACAACGTCAGCGTCATAGGCATGATTTGGCTGGTTGGTCTCAAGCATCACCAAGTTAGAAGCGTCGACAATGTTGTTGATGGATCGCATTCCAAGATGCGCAAGCCGACTGGCAACCCATCGCGGAGACGGACCGACAGAAGCGCCACTGATGTAACTGATTGTGAACGACCCACATTGCTCGGGAGCGTCAACAACGACATCCAGTGACTTGGTACTTCCCGACGACGTAGCAGCAATTCGGGGCCCACGTAGTGGAACACCGAAATGGGCTGCAAGATCACGGGCGACCCCGAGATGCCCCCAACAATCAGCACGGTTGCGTGTGAGGTCAAGATCAAAGATGACATCGTGTTCCATGCCGAGTACTTCGAACGGACTAACTCCAAGCGGCGAGCCTGCGGGAAGAATTAAGAGACCAGACGACTCATCGCTGAGACCGAGTTCTACTTCTGAACACAACATGCCTTCAGAATCAATTCCGAGAATTCCTCGCCGAGCAATCTCCATACCGTTTGGCATGGTGGTACCCAATGTGGCTAACGGAACGATGTCACCAGCCTGCATATTTGTAGCGCCACACCACACATGGCGTTCTTCGCCATCGCCTGCATCAACGAAACAGCGCGTCACCTTGGCAGCATCAGGATGCTTTTCCATGCGCACGATGCGCGCGGTAACGACGCCCGGAATAGGCACGCCGACAACATCCATCTCTTCAACTGCAAGACCAAGTGAGTTGAGTGCCAACGCAATGGCGTCGGGGTCGTTAGGGAGATCAGCCATCTCGCGAAGGATCGACAAAAGCACTTTCACGAGAATTGCTCCGTGAAGCGCACATCATCGGAATACATATCGCGAATGTCGTTGATTCCATGACGTTCCTTAGCCATACGGTCAATACCGAAACCAAATGCGAAACCACTCCATTCGTCTGGGTCTAAGCCGCCAGCTCGTAGAACATGCGGGTGCACCATCCCGCATCCGCCAAGCTCAATCCATGTTCCGTCATGACGACGGATATCAAATTCTGCACTTGGCTCGGTGAATGGGAAATACGACGGCCGTAAACGAGATGTGAAACCAGGACCAAAGAAGGCCTTCGTGAACGACTCAATTGTTCCGGCAAGGTCAGCGAACGTAATGCCTCGGTCAATGACGAGGCCTTCAATCTGGTGAAAGACAGGCATATGCGTGGCGTCTGGGGTTTCTTTGCGAAATACGCGGCCCGGCATCACTGCATAGATCGGTGGTGGCCAATCTTGCATGACGCGAATTTGAACTGGAGATGTGTGCGTACGCAGTACGACACTTCCATCTACGTCTGACTCAACAAACAAGGTATCCCACATACTGCGTGCAGGGTGCGACGGGGGCATGTTCAGTGCTTCGAAGTTGTAGAAGTCAGTCTCTACTTCTGGACCTTCAGCAATCTGGAAACCAAGCCCAATGAATACATCTTCCAGACGTTCCATAGCTTGCGTTACCAAATGCATACGACCAAGGCGACGCTCAACATTTGCTGACATAGCTATCTCGCTCATGTCAACGCGTTCGGATTCAATCTGGCTTGAGAATTCTGCGGCACGCAATTCGCGTGAACGACCGTCGTTCGCAGCATTCAGAGCAGTGAGCGCATCATTCACCAACTGACCCAATTCTTTTCGGGCCTCAATGTCAGCAACTTTGCCGAGCGACGATTTGATCGAAGCAATCGGGCCCTTCTTGCCCGTTAAGGCAGAGACAACACTTCGCAGTTGGTCAGAGGTAGTGGCTTCGCGTATTTGGACAATGCCATCAGCAAGAGCCTGGGCAAGTTGCCCGTGTTCGGGTGTCGATGCAGATGTCATAACGAAGGAAACGCTACTCCCCGACTACAGATCTCACGGGGAGCATTAACCGCGAGCGTGGGCGATATGCATTGCAATGACCGTGCCGGCCATAGCAACGTTCAGGCTTTCAGAACGGCCGACCTGCGGGACAGTGACCCACGAATCAACATGAGATTCTGGGTCAAGTCCACGAGCTTCGTTACCAAGGACTACGCCGACAAGCCCACTGAGGTCTGCTGAATAGATTGACTCTGGATTCAGACCGGCATCATTGTTGTGAGATGTTGTGCCGAAAAGCTTGACACCTGCCATCTGTAATTGATCAAGAGAATCAATTTGCCAAATAGGAACATGCAACATTGCACCAGCCGAAGCGCGAAGAACTTTCGGAGACCAGGGATCAACCGTGGAACCAACAAGAACGACGCCACTTGCCCCAGCAGCTTCGGCACTACGTACCAAAGTTCCTAGGTTGCCAGGGTCTGATACTTCAACAAGAACCAATAGCCAATCAGAAGATGAAAACGACAATGGACGACCGGATGGCATTTCACATACCGCCATGATTCCGCGAGGTGATTCAGTATCGCTAACCGAATTGAAGGTGCGCTCATCAAGAACATGCGTGTACACGCCAGCAGCTTCATAACCGTCGTAATCATCGCGAACGAATTGATCGACAAGTACAAAACCTGCTGCAACAGCCTCTGCTACAAGAGTTGGACCCTCAATGACGAATGAACTTTCTTCATAACGAACACTGCGACGCCCGATGAGGCGTCGCAGTCGTTGAACCCGAGGGTTTGCTGAAGAGAGTGGAAGCCGGCTCAGGCGAGCGCAGCCTTTGCAGCCACAACCAAAGCCGAGAATGCTGCTGCATCGAATACTGCAAGATCAGCCATGACCTTGCGGTCAACTTCGATTCCTGCTGCGTTCAGACCAGCGATAAAGCGGCTGTATGAGATGTCGTTCTGACGGCATGCAGCGTTGATGCGCTGAATCCACAGACGACGAAACTCGCCCTTCTTTGCGCGGCGGTCACGAAATGCGTATTGACCTGAGTGCAATACCTGCTCGTTAGCTGCGCGAAATGAACGGCTCTTATTTCCGTAATAACCGCTTGCCTTCTCGAGGATTGCCTTGTGCTTCTTGCGGGCATGTACGGCCCTTTTGACTCTTGCCATGGTGTTACCTTCCTAAATCTTTCCTGTATCGATTAACGCATGCCCAGCAGGCGCTTGATGTTCTTGGTATCGCCTGGATGCACATCAGTGGTTCCTGCGAGACGACGGGTACGAACACTCGACTTCTTTTCGAACAAGTGCTGGCGGTTGGCTTTCTGACGGCGCAACTTTCCTGTACCCGATACTTTGAAACGCTTTGCAGCGGTCTTGTTTGTCTTCATCTTTGGCATGTCGTGTTTCCTCTTATTCCTGTACTTCTGATGTTTCTTCTGGTTGAACCACATTTTCAACAACTGGTGCTGATTCCTGTGGCTCGTCCTTATCTGACGATTTCTTGGCTGGCTTCTTGTCTGGTGAAAGAACCATTGTCATATTTCTGCCTTCAAGTCGCGCCTGGGTTTCCACCTTGGCAAGCGAGCCGAGTTGTTCGAGAGCTGCATCAAGGATTTTTGCGCCCAATTCAGGATGCGCTACCTCGCGGCCTCGAAACTGCAGAGTTACTTTTACCTTGTGTCCGTCTTCTAGGAAATCACGCATGTGGCGAACCTTTGTATCGAAGTCTCCCTTTCCGATCTTTGGTCGGAACTTCACCTCTTTCACGGTGACGTGGGTTGTCTTCTTACGAGATTCCTTCAGCTTTTGTGCTTCTTCGTAACGGAACTTGCCGTAATCCATGATGCGACACACTGGCGGGTTTGCAAGCGGAGCAACTTCGACAAGGTCGAGGTCTAACTCGCGAGCAAGGACTAGTGCGTCAGCCGTGGTGCGAACACCAACTTGGCTGCCATCTGGACCAATGAGGCGAACCTCGCGCGCACGGATGCGTTCGTTGTAGCGCGGTTCACTCGGTGGCGTAACTATGACTGTTCACTTCTAAGCAATGGGCAAGCCCTCCTCTGTATCAATACCGCATGATGCGATATTTTGCGCCAGTGCGCAAAGCAGACACAGAGCGACAGAATCGCTCGCCTTCTCGACCTGTCGCAACCTTATGGCTGGACCGGTGGGGGCAAATGCCCCACTTCGCTCAGTTGACGCCAGTTAGGGTATCGGCACATGAGCTCTGACCACACCATGCCCCCCACAGAATCCACAAAACCAGAAATGGACGAAGGCACTGCCGAAGCCCTCGAGGCTGTGGCCGAAGCCCGTCGGCGCCTCGCAGAGGTGCCAGCCTCCATTGTTGTTGCCAACCATGCCATGGGTCTCTTTGAGTTGGCAGCCATTCACCTGTCTTCGGAACCGGTTCGCCTATCCGACGCCCAAGTGGCCATAGATGCGCTTGGACTGCTTGTTGATGGGCTCGGAGAGCGCTTAGGAGAGCACCACGACACTTTGGTGGCAGCTCTTGGGAACATCCGCCTGGTCTTTGTTCAGAAATCGTCTCCGGCTACACCGAACGAATAGATACAGCCTCGGGCCGCGCTACGCGAAAGCCCGTGCGAAACATAACGGCTTGTCCAACTTCAATGGTGCGAGACCCATCGGCGATCGACACACAATGAAATGGCCACACGACTGAAGTGGAATCTGTGATTTCTCCAAGCCCATGTGCATCATTAAACGATGTCACCGTACCTGTGAGTTCTTCGCTCAATTCTTCCGACTGCATGAGCTAGTGGATGATTTTTGAAATTGGAATCTCAAGCAAGTCTGAGGCGCCAGCATCGATGAGATCAGGAATCAGTGTGTTGATGCCGCGCTTAGGAACGACCGACTCAACAGCTACGTCGCCCGAGGCAAGTCGCGACACCGTTGGAGATTTTGCAGCAGGTAAAAGTGCCAGTACCGCGTCAAGAGCTGATTCAGCAACATTCAATTTCAACAACACTTTGTCGCGAGCCTCAAGAGTGCCCGTGAGCAATGTCATTAACTGTTCCATGGCGTGACGCTTCACAGGGTCGGCATAGGACTCTTTGTTAGCTACTAATTCGGTATAGCTAGTGAGAACGGTGTCAATAATGCGAAGACCAGAGGCGCGCAGTGCTCTTCCAGTCTCCGTGATATCAACAACACAATCAGCGATATCGGGAATCTTGGCTTCACTTGCGCCGTAGCTAAGACGAATATCAGCTTTGATGCCGCGCTCTGCGAAATAACGTCGAGTCATTTCTGGATACTCAGTGGTGACACGTACTCCGTCTTTCAAATCTTTCGCAGACTGAGCAGGTGAAGAGTCTGCAACTGCCACAACAACACGTACTGGCTGTGACGTAGCTTTTGAGTAGCGCAGCTCTCCGAGACTGACGACATCACTTGATGTTTCTTCAACCCAGTCACGACCGGTGATACCAAGATCGAACAGGCCCTCTTGAACATAGGAAGCAATCTCTTGTGGGCGAAGAATTCGCACGGACTCAACACGGGGATCATCAATTGAGGCTTTGTACTCAACTGACGACGAGCGAACCACGGTGAGGTCAGCTGCATCAAAGAGAGCAAGTGTTGCGGTCTCTAACGACCCTTTAGGTAAGACAATTTTCAGCACGTGTTGAGGCTAGCGAGACAACCGTTCCGCTCAGGGATGGTTTTACGAAGAGTTAGGAAAATTGAATGATTTCTTGGCCACTACGACCGCGTAACCACGCCGCAACATCCATGGCGGCTTTGCCCTCGGGTTGCACTGAGACCAGTCGAACCGCTCCATCACGTGTGCCAACTATTCCGGCAGCGTCACACTGGCCTGCATCTATTTTCACTGGGTCTAGTAACGGTTCTGCTCGGAGGATTTTGAGTCGCTGAGAACCAATCATCGTGTACGAACGCACGGCTCGGACCCTACGCAACACTTCGATACTTGAAACATTCCAATCGAGACGAAGCTCGTCAGAACTGACCTTCGTTGCGTACGTAGTCTCACCGGTCTGAGGGATACCTATTCCTAGTCCGTCGTTTAGCGTGTCAACCAGCAGTTGTCCCCCCACGACAGCAAGTTCGGCTGTGAGATTCTCAGTTGTGTGCGTTTCCATAATGTCTATTTCGCGGCGAGCAAAGACGTCGCCAGTATCGAGAGTTTCCTCGACATTCATGATGCACACCCCGGTACGCATATCCCCCGCCAATATCGCACGTTCTACCGGAGCTGCTCCACGCCAACGTGGCAACAATGAAAAGTGGATGTTGACCATCGGAACCTGGGACAAAACAGATGAAGGAATGATCTTGCCGTACGCAACGACTACACCAAGCAGATCTCGATTGGAGTTTTCCTGTAACCACGTCATGTCGTGCGACACGCTTATGGAATTCTCGATGGCAATCTGCTTCACCGGACTTGCAGTTGTAGACGAGCCTCGCCCACGTCTGGCGTCGGCGCGAGTAACGACATGAGCTATCTCAAAACCATTTCGAATCAACTCCGACAGAACAGTGGCAGCAGCGATTGGAGTGCCAAGAAACACGAGAGGTCGAGCCTCACGGGTCATGACTACTTCAATCCGATATGGCGGGTCTCTCCTTCAGAGGTGCCCCCATCAGCAATACGCTTGTATTCAGTCAGCGCCTCTTCACGTTGATCCGGAGTCATACGTTCGAACATCAAGACCCCGTTCAAGTGATCAAGTTCATGTTGGAATAAGCGAGCCAACAATTCATCAGCTTCGATCTGGATTGTGTTTCCACCAAGGTCAACTGCTTCAAGCAACACTTCCTTCGGACGAAGCATTTCCACATACAGGCCGGGAATTGACAAACACCCCTCGTCGTACACCCATTCGCCTCGTGATTCGACTATGCGAGGGTTCAACAAAGTCACAGGTTCACCGTCGACGTCGTACACAAAAATCTGTTTCTGCACTCCAATTTGAGGAGCTGCTAATCCGAGACCTGGTGCTTGGTACATAGCTTGAAGCATTGCCTGAGACAGGCGCACGATCTTGCCGTCGATATTCTCGACTTGCTCAGCTACTGAAGTGAGAACTGGATCTCCGAAGGTGCGAATGTCATAGGCCACAATCTGAAAGGCTACCTGCGGAGACAACATGCCAAAGAACACCCCCTCATCATCAGACCCTCAGCACTATTTTTCGGAATCACCACAAGCCGAGTCACGTCGCAAAGAGTTTGCTGTTTCTGGCGCTGATGGCGAGTTAACGCTTTCTACGGACGCGGGTATCTTTAGCCAACACGGCCTCGACAAAGGCACATCAGTCTTTCTGGAAGTAATGGCCAAACATGATTGCGCACCGATTGCGCCCGGATCATTTCTCTGTGACATCGGCTGTGGCTCTGGCGCCATAGCGCTCACTCTCGCAGTCCGCTACCCAGCGTGCACGATCTACGCAGTAGACACAAACAAACGTGCTCGGGACATTTGTTTGGAGAATGCCACGCGCAATGGGCTCACAAACATTGAGGTGAAAGCCCCTGAAGAAGTGGACCCATCAATTGTGTTTGCATCTATGTGGTCAAATCCTCCGATTCGTATCGGCAAATCTGCATTGCACGATTTACTGGAACTGTGGCTTGCGCGACTAGACACTGATGGAACCGCCTACCTAGTCGTCAACAAGAACCTGGGAGCAGATTCTTTATCGCAATGGATGACCTCACTGAGTTACCCCACTACTCGAATTGCGAGCCGCAATGGGTTTCGCGTTCTTGAGGTTAAAACCACACGCTAAAAGCGATACGGATCTATGTGGATACGTACAGCAGTGCCAAATTCTTCTCGAAGCAATGCAACCGCAGCATCAAGTTCAACGCGAGATGATGCACGAAGCAGAAAAGCGTCATCATCCCGAGCCATGTTCACTCCAGCCGGCAAAGTGACTTCGGTAATTGACCGAGGGGCTTTCACCGAGACACGAGCAATGGCCCCAAATGGCGGCAACGTCATTGCCCGACGTTGTTCGGAATCATCGTCACTCCATTTTTTCAAGGCAAAAGACACGTTTGAGTGAGACAGTGCCACGATTAAGGGGTTATCAACTTGCCGCGTCTGAATCACAAGAGTTCCCTTGGCTCCCACCATCCGTGCTGCTTTGGCAATCATTGACAGCACTTCATGAGCACCTGTCATTCGAGGAGCTCCGAGATCGCGATCAATATCAGCGAACACCACAGTGTCTGCTGAAGGGATGCGGTGCAGAACTGCTTCGGTACCGATGAAGACAGTCCCCTTGCTCCAGTCATCGGGCGTGTCAGATGAAATCTCAATCACTGGGTTACGAGTCGAAGCCTGAATCTGAGACACCAATTGAGACACACCCCCGCGCGGCACGGTGAACGCTGCACGACCACACGCCAAACAAACACCTCCATGGGATTCTTGGCAGCGCACGCACCACAGATTATTCGCATCGTCGTACGTCAATAACGAACTACATGAAGGGCATACCTGTACGTGACGACATGACTTGCAGACAATAAGCCGTGCTTTCCCTTTCGTGTTCAAAACACACACAGTTGTTTCACCAGAAATACCTACGGCTGCCAACAACTCACTAGAGAGCAATGACTGTGCAACGGGAACATCTGAAAGATTCACAACAACGATCCGGGGCCAACCGTTTTCTGCCTGCATATGCACTGTGTGCTCACTGTTGATATGTAGCGACTCGGCTGACGGCACAGCTGAAGTACAAACGAGGGGAATACCAGCCTGACGTGCACGCTCACTCGCCACAGCAGTCGCATCCCATGCAGGCGATCGTTCTTCTTTCAACAGTTCATCATGTTCATCGATGACGACTATCGCAGTTAGTTCAGGACATGGCGCAAAAACTGCTGACCGTGTTCCGATGACAACATCGACGCCACCGCGAGCAGCATCCCATTCGTCTGGAACCAACGCAGTGCTCAACCCCTTACGGCGAAGAAATGCCGCCCCCATTGACGCCATCTTTTGGGACGGACAAATAACAAGCACAGGACCAACACTTGCAAGTCGCAGCACTACCGCAAGTGCGGACAGTGCTGGCGGGACAACAAGCAACCCACCACCTGATTGAAATAGTTCGAACGCAGCAACGGACACCGCGTCTGTGCCGATCTCCTGCGAGCGATTACGACGGGAATGAACTACTCGCTCTCGCATACGGGGAGCCGATGCGCTTGACAGCACCGAACGCCATGACCCCCACCATCGCGCTGAAATCCATTTCGTTAATGGAATCAATTCAGGCGCAACGCCCATTCCCGACACAGACACAATCGGCATGAGCCGATCGAGAGGCACACCAGAATCATCGCCTTCGCCGTAACGAGAGACAGAAGTAATCCAGCCGCCTACACGACGACCATTAAGCATGATGCGAATACGCGCACCAACAACTGCTCGATTCTCGAGATCAGTGGGTATGAGGTAATCAAAGACCTTGTCGATACCCGATACGTCCGGAACTACCGACGCAACGAGTGGCGACTGATTGCTCAGAGTTTGACAGCGGCCTTGAAATCAGTCAGACGTGACAAGGCTTCCCAAGTGAATTCTGGCTCTGGACGCCCGAAGTGACCATACGCTGCGGTCTTTGCGTAGATAGGGCGCTTCAAGTCAAGGTCACGCACGATTGCGCCTGGACGAAGGTCGAATACGTCGCGAACTGCTTTTTCGATTGACTCTTCGCTAACAGTGTTAGTACCAAAAGTTTCAACCAAGATGCTGATTGGTTGTGACATACCAATGGCGTACGCCACTTGCACTTCGCACTTTTCAGCAGCGCCACTGGCAACAACATGCTTTGCAACCCAACGAGCCGCATATGCAGCTGAGCGGTCAACCTTTGAAGGATCTTTACCGGAGAATGCTCCACCACCATGACGACCCATACCACCGTATGTATCAACAATGATTTTGCGACCTGTGAGACCGGTATCTGCATGTGGCCCACCAAGAACAAACTTGCCTGTTGGGTTGATGTAAATCGCAGGATTATCATCTGCAAACGCGGCAGGAATGATTGGCATGATCACTTGCTCGATCAGGTCTGGGCGAATTTCAGTTTCACGACTCACGCCATCACGGTGTTGTGTCGAGATAAGAACTGTCGACAACTTCACTGGGCGGCCGTCAACATATTCAAACGTGACTTGGGTCTTGCCGTCTGGACGAAGGTACGGAATAAGTCCGCTCTTACGCACTTCTGTAAGACGCTCTGCGAGGCGATGTGCCAACCAGATTGGAAGCGGCATGAGGTCAGGAGTGTCGTTGCAGGCGTACCCGAACATCATTCCTTGGTCACCAGCACCCTGGCCATTGATGATGTCTTCGCCGCTCTTACCACTGCGCTGTTCTTCACTGATGTCAACGCCTTGCGCGATGTCAGGACTCTGTGCATCGAGAGCAACAACAACACCACAGGTGTTTCCATCGAAACCGTATGCTGCGTCGTCATAACCGATGCGCTTGATTGCGGCACGAGCGATAGCCGGAATATCAACGTAGGCGTCTGTTGTGATCTCACCAGATACAACACAGAGACCGGTGGTCAACAATGTCTCGCACGCAACGCGACTGTGAGGATCAATAGTTAACAACGCATCAAGAACTGAGTCAGAGACCTGGTCTGCCATCTTGTCCGGGTGACCCTCGGTCACGCTCTCAGACGTAAAAGTGAAATTTCTCAAAGGGACTCCTTCATCATTGCGGACGATGAGCCATCCGCACCCGAGACACGCTATCTAATACAGCGGTCGCGATGGTGTGTTTGTCAGCAAGGGGCACTTCAAGGGCCTCCCCTGACGCAAGCAAAATGGTGACTTCATTCGTGTCGTGACCGAATCCGACCAGATCAGCAGACACATCATTGGCCACAATGAGGTCCAAATTCTTGCGTTTCAACTTGCCCCTAGCGTTATCCACAAGGTCGCTGGTCTCAGCTGCAAACCCCACAAGAATCTGTCCAGCAGGCTTATTGGCTCCGAGGAACCCGAGAATATCCACTGTCGGTTCAAGAAGAATCTGAGGAACACCTTCGTCCTTCTTGATCTTTCCGGCAACAGCCGTAACAGGACGAAAGTCAGCAACGGCTGCGGTCATGACTACTACGTCGCTAGATGGCGCATGACAAGAAACGGCATCCAACATTTGTTGAGCGGTCTCAACTGGCACGACGGTTATCCCAGCAAGAGTCTGACGATCAACTGTGCTCACGATGGTGACAGTTGCGCCACGCTTGTGAGCTTGTTCGGCAATTGCGTAGCCCTGTTTCCCACTGGACCGATTTGCAATCACCCGTACAGCATCGATCGGTTCACGAGTTCCACCTGCAGTTACCAGTACCGATGTCCCTGCCAAATCTTTTGCTGAACCATTGAGAGCAGTCGTTACGGCATCGACAATGGTTGCCGTATCGGCCAAGCGACCCGTACCGATATCGCCGCCCGCTAGTCGACCAGATTGTGGCTCCACGATGACGACGCCGCGGGAACGCAACAGCGCAATGTTGTCTTGTACTGCGGGGTGTTCCCACATTTCAGTATGCATTGCAGGACACAGCACAACAGGCGCCCGTGTAGCAATCAATGTTGCACTAAGAAGATCGTGAGATAAACCCATTGCATATGCAGCGATCACACGTGCGGTAGCGGGAGCAACGACAATGGCATCAGCATTCTGGCCTAACCGCGTGTGCGGAATAGGCGAAGCATCGTCCCACAAACTTGTGTGCACTGGTTCAGATGCAAGCGCAGACACTGTGACAGGTCCAATGAACCGATGAGCGTCTTCGGTCATGATTGGTGCAACGTGCGCACCGGCATCAACTAACTGTCGACACAGTTCAACTGCCTTGTACGCAGCAATGCCACCAGAGATTCCAAGGACAATAGAACGACCGTGTAGAGAATTCATCACGACTTTCGGGGGGTGTAGAGCGGGATGATCCCGAAAAACTATTCAGCGTCTGATTCTGCAACGTCAGCGACAACGTCGCCTTCAAGTTCACCAAAAGCAGCAGCTGCTTCAGCTTCCATCTCGTCGTATGGCAAACGCTCGACCTTGACAATTTTGTCAGCGGCGATTTCTTCGAATGCAATAGAGAGAGGCTTACGAGCAACAGACGACACCTGTGGCGGAACCATGTGACCAAGACCTTCACCCAACTGGTTGAAGTACGAGTTGATCTGACGCGCACGGTATGAAGCAAGCGTGACGAGGCTGAATTTAGAGTCAACGCGATCAAGCAAACCTTCAATGTTTGGATGAATCATGGAGTCGTTTTGACGGGACATGGTGGACCTCCGAAGTCGGCTAAAGGTTATCGGCGTTCGGCCCGTGCCGCACCGATAATCCCCTGTATCTCTGCGACTGCACGCTCAAAATCGTCATTTATGACCACCTCGTCAGCCAGCACTGCCCCCTCGCGCTCTTCATCGTCTGCTTTACGCAGACGCTCAACCACATGATGTTCCGGATCTCCGCGGCCCTGCAGGCGACGCTGTTGTTCCTCGCGAGACGGTGGACGCACAAATACAAGAATCGCTTCAGGATGGCTTTGCTTCACTTGTTGCGCTCCATGCAATTCAATTTCAAGAACGATGTCTAACCCAGAGTCAACAGAAGGTCGTGGAGAGCCATACAGATTTCCTAAAAACTCTGTCCACTCAAGAAATCCGTTCTCTGTGATGTGTTGTTCGAACTCAGCTCGTTTTACAAAAACATACGCGTCGTCAGATTCACCTTCGCGTTGAGCTCGAGTAGTCCACGACCGACTCAACCACAATGTGGCATCACGTTGAATCAACGCTTCAACAATGGTCCCTTTCCCGGCACCGCCAGGACCAGAAACAATGACAATGATTGGATCATTCATCGCGGATTCTCCACCACACCAATGAGAGCCATGCGCTGAGAATCCGTGAGATCTCGCACACGCGAAAGTGGTTCGATACCAAGTTCAGCCATGAGTCGGCGCCCCGCAACTTTGCCAAGCCGTGGCGATACATCAAGAAGTTTCACAACATAGACCTGAGCCTCATAAGAATCAGATGAGGCATTCAACACTGACGCCACGTTGCCCTTAGAGGATTCAAGTACCGCCGCAACACGAGAAGCGCGCAATTGCGCAACCACTTCCATGTCCGTATACGTGCTTTCCATAACCCAATGATAGTTCCGAGGAGCCACTTGTGACTCTCTTATGCGAAATCAGACTTCGTGTACAGCATTGACAATGGACGACCACGAAGATGCGCCGAGCGCATGCGCACGAGTGGCAGCTGAACAAGCAATTCGCCATGTCGCGTTCGGTCGAGCGAATGACGCCGTGCCAACCTGCACTGCATTTGCACCCGCCATCATCATTTCGATCGCATCATCACCTGTTGCAATTCCACCTACTCCCACGATGGCAATGCTTGGAAGCGCTACGCGGACATCGTGAACAGCACGTACTGCAATGGGGTGTACTGCGGGGCCAGATAATCCCCCACCACCATTTCCGAGGCTCCGGCGAGATGTGCGAACATCAATCTGCATACCAAGCATGGTATTCATCACAGTGACAGCAGTAGCACCAGCATCAGACACTGTTGTTGCGACTTCAACGATTCGATCTGTGTTTGCGCTCAACTTGGCCCATACAGGCACATGTGACCGAGCACACACGGCTGAAACTATTTGCCCAGCCAGAGACGGGTCATGCGCGATGATTCCGCTTCGTCCCTCAAGGTTCGGACAAGACAAGTTCACTTCAATGGCACTGATTCGATTGCCAGCAGCAACTAATTGTTCGGCCGCCAAAACATACTCGTGAACAGTGCGACCCCAGATACTGGCAACAACAACTGCGCCTTCCGATTCAAGTTTTGGAAGAGACTCATGAATCCACGACACGACGCCCGGACCTTGCAACCCGACTGCGTTCATCATTCCGCTCGCTGCAACATTCACACGGGGTGACGGGTTGCCGGGCCATGGTTCATGAAACAAACTCTTTACAACTACTGCGCCAAGACGACGCAGTGGCATGTATCCGGAAAGCTCGACATCATTTCCACTCGTGCCAGATGCGGTCATGAATGGATTAGCGAGAAGTACTCCCCCAACATTCACGCCACCCAAGGCATCGAGATAACGCGCACCGCGCCGCATTGTCATGCCCTGCCGTGATATTCCTGCAGTGATCTCACTTCGACCTCACTTGAACGTTGCTCCCACAAACCATTAACAGCAGCCAAGGCAGCTTCAACAGTTGTTACTGACGATACGCCATTTGCATTTGCTGCTTTTCGAATTGCCTCGCCATCTTGACGCGAGCCACGACCATGAGGGGTATTGACTACAAAACTGATCTCACCATTGGCCACCAACGCTGCGGCGTTCTCAAGAGAAGACCCTTCAATCTCAGACAGCTTGCCGACGATGCGATCAACGGGTAATCCGAACTTGGCCAAGTAGTTCGCAGTGCCAGTTGTAGCTGCCACACCAAGTCCCAGGTCTCGCAATCGCTTTGCAACAACAATTCCCGCTGGCTTGTCACCATCATTGAACGACAAGAACACGGTGCCTGAAGTGGGCAGCACGGTTCCGGCAGCAGTCTGTGACTTAACAAAGGCACGACCAAATGTTCTATCGATGCCCATCACTTCACCCGTTGAGCGCATTTCTGGCCCGAGAGCAGTGTCAACTTCAGGGAAACGATTAAACGGCAGGACTGCTTCTTTCACTGATACGTGACCACCAGTTACCGGGGGAACCAGTAGCCCTTCAGTACGCAGTTCAGCAAGCGTTGCACCCAACATGACTCGACTAGCAACTTTGGCCAATGGCACACCTGTTGCCTTCGCAACAAACGGAACCGTACGAGATGCTCGCGGGTTAGCTTCGATTACGAAGACAGTTGTTCCGAGAACTGCGAACTGCACATTGATTAGCCCACGTACATCCAACGAGTTAGCAATAGCAGTTGTGTACGCACTGATTACTTCAACCACCCAAGCAGGGAGCGTTTGAGGCGGAATCGCACATGCAGAGTCACCAGAGTGAACGCCTGCTTCTTCCACGTGTTCCATAACGCCACCAATGAGAACTTCACCAGTGTGGTCACGGATCGCATCAACATCCACTTCTGTTGCGTCTTCCAAGAAATGGTCGATCAGAACTGGACGCTCGGCAGAAAGTCCACCTTCTTTTCCGAGACTTCCATCTCGTGCCATTTGGTCCATCGCGCTTTCCAACGCCTGAGCATCGTGAACAATCTGCATTGCGCGCCCACCGAGCACATAGCTTGGACGAACCAATACCGGGTACCCCACTCGTTGCGCGATAACACTTGCTTCTGCAAAAGTGACTGCCGTTCCGCCCGGAGGCTGAGGAATTGACAATGAATCACACAACTGATTCCACTTCTCGCGGTCTTCTGCCAGGTCGATTGAGTGAGGAGAAGTTCCGGCAATGAGCGCTGGGTCAATGAGCCCAGACAATTTCAAAGGTGTTTGCCCACCAAGCCCAACAATCACCTTCGGAGCAACGCCACCAGACGCAAGAGTTTCGGCTGCAATCACATTCAACACGTCTTCACGAGTCAGTGGTTCAAAGTACAGACGATCAGATGTGTCGTAATCGGTTGAAACAGTTTCTGGGTTGCAGTTCACCATGACGGTCTCATACCCAGCTGCACGCAAGGCGAAACTTGCATGAACACAGCAGTAATCGAATTCAATTCCTTGACCGATACGGTTCGGCCCTGAGCCGAGAATGATTACCCGAGGCTTGCTGGATGGACGTACTTCGTTTTCATCTTCATATGACGAGTAGTGATACGGGGTCTGCGCATCAAACTCTGCACTGCAAGTGTCAACGGTCTTGTACGTCGGGATGATTCCGAGAGATTCGCGATATGAACGAACTGCCATTTCATCATCTTTCAGAACGTATGCAAGTTGACCGTCAGAGAATCCGAGACGCTTCGCACGGCGCAATTCATGACGACTCAACTGAGTCAGTGACTTACCTTCCAAAGAATGACGCTCGTCAATGATGATTTGCATCTGATCGAGGAACCACACATCAATTTTGGTTGCATCGTGAACACGATCAACACCCATGCCTCGATTAAGCGCCTCGCCGACTTGAAAGATTCTCTCAGGCGTAGCGATGGCCGCTTTCTTGAGAAGATCCTCATCGCTGAGACTGTCGTATAGCGATTCTCCAGCATCGCAGTTCAGGCCAAGCCTGCCCTGTTCAAGTGATCGAAGACCCTTCTGCAAACTTTCAGGGAAAGTACGACCAATGGACATAACTTCACCAACACTCTGCATTTGTGTTCCAAGAACACCTGAGGTGCCAGGAAGTTTCTCAAATGCCCAGCGAGGAATTTTTGTCACCACATAGTCGATGGTCGGTTCAAAACTTGCTGGTGTCATCTTTGTGATGTCATTTGGAATCTCGTCAAGCGTGTAGCCAACTGCGAGTTTGGCTGCAATCTTTGCGATCGGAAATCCTGTGGCCTTCGATGCCAAAGCTGACGAACGAGACACGCGTGGGTTCATTTCAATAACAACCAAATCACCGTTGGCAGGATTCAAAGCGAATTGAACGTTGGAACCGCCAGTTTCCACGCCGACGCGTCGAATACAAGCGAATGCAGCATCACGCATCTCCTGGTATTCCACATCAGACAAAGTCTGTGCCGGAGCGACAGTGATTGAGTCACCGGTGTGAACACCCATTGGGTCGAAGTTTTCAATACTGCAGATGATGACGCAGTTATCTGCATGATCACGCATCACTTCAAGTTCGTACTCCTTCCAACCAACGATTGAGGTCTCAACAAGAATTTCTCTAATTGGACTTGCTTCAAGTCCATTCGATGCAAGCTTTAGGAACTCTTCCATTGTGTTTGCAATTCCTGTACCGCGCCCACCAAGGATGTACGCAGGACGAATGATTACGGGAAGCCCAATCTCTTTCAAGACCTCTGTTGCTTCGTCCATGTTGTGAGCGATGCCGCTATGAGGAACCTTGAGCCCAATCTCAATCATCGCTTGCTTGAACTTGTCACGATCTTCGGCCGTTGCAATTGCTTCTGCATTTGCACCAATCAGCTCTGGAGTACCAGGAACACCGACAAGTCCTTTTTCGAAAAGTGCCATTGCGAGGTTCAGACCGGTCTGCCCACCAAGTGTTGGCAGCACAGCATCTGGTTTTTCGCGTTCAATGATTCGAGCCAAAATTTCTGGTGTCAATGGCTCAATGTAGGTACGGTCCGCGAAGTCTGGGTCCGTCATGATGGTTGCCGGGTTCGAGTTAGCCAGAATGACCCTGTATCCCTCTTCTTTCAGAACACGACATGCCTGAGTTCCTGAATAGTCAAACTCGCATGCTTGCCCAATCACAATTGGGCCAGAGCCGATTATAAGAATTGTGTGTAAATCGTTACGACGAGGCATTATTTCTTCTCCATGAGTTCTGCAAATTGTCCGAATAGATAGTGGCTGTCATGAGGACCGGGCCCCGCTTCAGGGTGATACTGCACACTGAATGCACGAAGATCGCGCAAGCGCATTCCCTCGTTTGTGTGGTCATTGAGGTTGATGTGCGTGATATCTGCAACTCCTGATAGCGAATCAGGGTCAACACAGAAGTTGTGGTTTTGACTTGTGATTTCCACTGACCCGGTTGCAATGTGTCGCACTGGGTGATTTGCACCATGGTGACCAAACGGCAATTTGAAGGTGTGTCCTCCGAATGCGCGAGACAACAACTGATGCCCAAGACAAATTCCAAAGGTTGGTGTCCCAGCTTCGACAATCGTGCGAATTGCTTCCGTAGCGCCCTTGACCATCTCAGGATCACCAGGACCGTTCGATAAAAACACCCCTGCTGGTGACAATGCCAACACCTCTTCAGCGCTCATGCTTGCAGGAACAACTGTCACCGTTGCGATTTCAGACAAGTGTCGAAGGATTGTGGTCTTGATACCGAAGTCGTATGCGACCACATTAAATTTGCCATTACCCACTGTGTATGCCTGCGGGGTTGTTACCTCTGACACCAAGTCAATTCCTGAAGTTCCCTTTTCGTTCTTTGCCGCAGCAAGCAACTGGGCTTGGTCAGCTGTTCCGAATGCGCCACGCAATGATCCAGAGTCACGAAGCAGTCGCGTAAGACGGCGAGTATCCAGTCCTGCGACGCCTGGAAGCTTTTGCGCCTTCAACATTGCATCAAGGTCTGACTCACTGCGCCAATTACTGTGACGGCGCGCCATGTCGCGCATGATGACGCCACGAGCAAATGTTCCGCGTGATTCTGAGTCAATAGGAGTGACGCCATAGTTGCCAATGTGCGAGGTAGTGAACGTGATTATCTGCCCTGCATACGACGGATCAGTGAACACTTCTTGATAGCCAGTGAGTGCGGTGTGGAATACAACCTCACCCGCTGCAATGCCGTTCTCTGGCATATACCCAATTGCTTCTCCTTCAAAGACAGAACCATCTTCAAGCACGAGTGCAATATTTGTAATGTCGGTACTCACGCGAGTGCCTTCCCTTCCTGCACGACCAATCGGCCGTTGTAGATCGTGTGCCGCACGCGGCCACGAAGTTCCATGCCGTGATACGGCGTATTAGTACTGCGACTTGCAAGCCCATCGCGGGACACCGACCACACAGTGGTTGTATCCCATACTGCAATGTGAGCTGGTTCCCCGACTGCAATCGGGCGACCTTGATGGTCAGAGATGTTTGCTATGACTGCTGGGTTCCAAGACATAAGAGCAGCAATCTTCTGCGGCGTTAATGCGATAGCGGTATTAACAACACCAAGTGCTGTCTCGAGACCGAGCATTCCAGGCGGTGCTGTATCTAGTGTTTGCTCTTTTGTATGCCCAGCGTGTGGGGCATGGTCTGTAGCAATCGCGTCGATGGTTCCATCTGCGAGGCCTTCATGCAATGCAGCAATGTCGGCCATTGTTCGTAGGGGCGGATTCACCTTAAAGATCGGATCAAACCCCGTGAGCAATTCATCAGTGAGCGAAATGTGGTGAGGAGTAACTTCAGCCGTCACGGGAAGCCCTTCGGCTTTTGCCGCCCGAACTAACTCAACACTTCCCTTAGTGGAAAGATGCATGAAGTGTTCTCGAGCACCCGTCATGCGCACCAGCTGAATGTCACGGCGCACCATTTCTTCTTCAGCTGCTGACGGCCAACCGGGCACTCCCATCGTGGAGCAACATGCCCCGTCGTGCATAACTGCACCAACCGTCATGCTTGCAACTTCACAATGCTGAGAGATGGTGAGATTCAAACGTTTGGCTGTCATCAATGCGCGTTGCATGACCAGTGCGTCTTGCACCCCAGTGCCGTCATCAGTAAACAGCGTGACACCTTCATTGGCTAACTGATCAAACGGAACCAATTTCGCACCAAGGCGCCCAACGGTGATGCACCCTGACGGAATTACTTCGCACAGACCAATAGCCCGACCACGTTCACGAACGAATTGAACTGTCGCAACATTGTCTTGAGCGGGATCTGTGTTTGGCATCGCTACAACAGCAGTGAACCCGCCCAGTGCGGCTGCACGACTTCCCGATTCAATGGTCTCGGCTTCTTCTTTGCCTGGTTCACGCAGATGCGTATGAAGGTCGACGAAGCCAGACGAAACGAAACATCCGGTCGCTTCCAGAACGATGTCGCCAGCAAGGGCGTCTCCGACAGCTTCAATGACTCCGTTGACGATGCGAACGTCGGATACAAACATGGAATCAGGATTCACAACTGTTGCTCCGCGAATGACTATTGACTGCTTATCGTCACTCATGCGTCAACTCCGTTTGACAATGTGGCCGTTGCGTCGCCGCCGAGAAGACTGAACAACACGGCCATGCGAATCGATATTCCGTTGGTGACCTGCTGCAATATGCGTGAACCAGGAACCAACGATGGGTCAACAATCATCTCGACGCCACGATTGATTGGCCCAGGATGAAGCAGCAACGCGTGACTTTGCATTCGGGCTGCACGCTCTGGGGTAAGTGCGAACAAGGAGCTGTATTCACGAAGACTCGGCATCTGCGCCGCATCCATTCGTTCGCGCTGAATACGCAACATGTACACCACGTCAACCACGCCAATTACATCATCAAGAGAATCAGCAGTCGTGACTCCCCAGCCGTCGAGCGTGCTTGGTAAGAAAGCAGCCGGCGCCACCAAAACCACCTTGGCGCCAAGACGGGTGAAAACGTCTATATCGCTACGTGCCACTCGTGAATGCTTGATGTCTCCGACAATGGCCACTGTTCGGCCATTCATGGAGTTCAGTTCATTGAAGTTGCGCGTGATTGTGTAGGCATCTAACAGAGCTTGCGTTGGGTGTTGATGCCACCCGTCTCCGGCATTAACAACCGAGGCGTCAGTCCATTGTGTGATTTGTTGAGGCGCACCACTTGACTTGTGTCGAACTACAAATGCATCAACACCCATCGCAGACAAAGTCTCAATCGTGTCGCGTAAACTTTCACCCTTGTTGACGCTTGAGGAACTAGCAGTGAAGGTCATCACTTCTGCAGATAGGCGTGATGCCGCTGTTTCGAAACTCAAACGAGTTCGGGTTGAATCCTCGAAGAACACGCTGGCTATCGTGCGACCACGCAACGCTGGCACCTTAGGCACGGCTCGCGAATTGATCTCCGCCATGTGGTCCGCCATCGCCATTAAGGAGACAATGTCGTCTGTGCTGAGGTCGCGTGTCGACAAGAGATGCTTCACGCCGTTTCCCCCGATGCCGCAACCACTGTTACTCCATCTGGACCAACACTCACTTCATCTGAAAAGTGCGTAGGGATGTTCTTGCCTACATAGTCAGGGCGAATCGGCAGTTCTCTATGACCACGATCAACCATGACCGCTAACTGAACGGCGCGCGGGCGACCGTGATCATTTAGCGCTTCCAAAGCTGCTCTGACCGTTCGCCCAGTAAACAACACATCGTCTACCAGCACCACAGTTTTCCCTGTCAGATCGACGGGGATATCCGTTGGGGCAGACAAGACAATTGGCCGAAGACTGAAGTCGTCTCGATACATGGAGATGTCAACCGCACCGAGCGGGACTGTGACAGATGGGGAAATTTGAGCGATGTTCTCGTGTAAGCGACTCGCAATCCAAGTTCCGCCAGTTTGCATGCCGACAATCACCACATCAGATAGATCTGGATTTCGCTCAACGATCTCGTGAGAAATGCGCTTCAACGCCTTATCAACATCAGTGACGCCAAGAATCTCAGACGAAACAGTCGATGCCGAACTCATTACGCCGCCACCTCTGGAAGGACTGGCATGAAAAACGCCCCTCGCGAGGGGCGTGCGTGCATGAAGAATCGAGCCATATTGTCCTTCCGTTCGAGCCTCACAGGACTCGTTTTACGGTCGGTACTACTGTAGCACGACCGATGGACGGTGCGCTACTAAAAGTTTCCTACACAGCGGGGCGGGCAGTCTTGGCCACTGCAGCAAGGACACCATTGACGAATCTTCCAGAGTCGTCCGTGGAGAACCTCTTTGCCAATTCGACTGCTTCATCAATAACTACAGCAATCGGTACATCGAGACGTGAGGTCAATTCGAATATGGCTAGGCGGAGGATTGCGCGGTCAAGAGCCGGCATGCGGTCGATTGCCCAACCTTTTGCATGAGCGACGATTGCTTCATCGATAGCAACCCGATTGGCTTCAATGCCATTCAGCAGCTCCCCTGTTAGGTCAGCTGAAGCGACTCCCCTGTCAGCCAATAATTCAAGTGGCGACATAGAGCGCTGTTCAGATTCATAGAGAAAAATGACTGCCTGCTCACGAGCATCAGTTCTTTCGTCACTTGCGCGGAATGATTCCGGATCGCGCGCCATTAGACGCGTGTGACGTAATCGCCCGTGCGAGTGTCAACCTTTACTTTGTCGCCCACGTTCACAAACAATGGAACTTGAATAACTTTGCCGGTCTCAAGAGTGGCTGGTTTGCGAGCACCCGAGACGCGGTCACCCTGAACTCCAGGTTCAGTATCAGCAATGATCAATTCTGCAGAGGCTGGAATTTCAACTGTGATGATTTCATCGTTGTGATAAGCAATGATCGCCATTGCTTGCTCTACGAGGTAATCCGCGGCATCACCGAGAGCGGCCGGAGTAACGGTCATTTGGTCGTATGACTCTGTGTCCATGAATACAAAGTCGTCACCGTCTTTGTACAAGAACTGCATGTCACGCTTGTCAAGAATCGCTTGTTCAACACGAATACCCGCATTGAAGGTCTTTTCTAATACATTGCCGTTCTTCAGGTTACGCAACTTGGTGCGCACAAAGGCTCCACCTTTTCCAGGCTTTACGTGTTGGAATTCAACAACGGTAAAGAGTCCGTTGTCGAGTTGGAGTGTGATTCCGTTTTTCAGATCGTTCGTGGTGATCGCGGGCATGTGAGGTCCTTGGGGGTGTGCGTAAGAATTCGGCACGAATCGCCGGTGACAACGACCAGATCCTCGATCCGAACGCCGCCTACCCCACCACGATAGAGCCCAGGCTCGACTGTCACCACCTCATTGACACCCAGAACTGCTGTGCAACGGGGCGAAAGGATGGGTTGCTCGTGGATATACAGGCCTATTCCATGCCCTGTGCCATGAACGTACTCGTGGTCAACGCCCTCCCGCAGAAATACTGCCCTCGCTGCCGCGTCTACAGCCGCACCAACGGCTCCGGCCTTCACTGACGCGATACCCGCCGCTTCAGCCTCAATCACCAGGTCAAACATTCGCTGATATTCAGCCGAGACATCCCCGACGCGAATGGTTCGAGTCATGTCACTCTTGTACCCCTGCACCATTGCTCCGAAGTCAATAACGACTCCGTGACCATCTTCCACGATTGCATCAGATGGTTCATGATGTGGTCTTGCACCGAGAGGCCCAGTTGCGACAATCGTGTCAAAAGCAACATCATCAGCACCGGTCTCACGCATCAGATGGTCAAGACGATTTCGAATCTGCTTCTCTGTTTTTCCTGCAAAACCATCTGTCACCACCGACAACAATGCATTGTCAGCAATTGACGCTGCTGAGGCAATCAGAGAAATCTCAGCCTCGTCTTTCACTCTGCGTAAGTCGTCTAGTTGGGTGCGCTCATGAACAACAGAGCAATGACTCTGCAGCACGGTCATGAAGTGGGCTGTTAGATGCGTCGGATCAACGGCAACTGACGATGTGCCGACAATACGCGCAATCATCTCATCTGTTGATACATCCGGAACGACACGCTCAATGTTCACTGTCGCTCGCGAAGCCGTGGTCTCATCAACCGCACGTTCGAAATAGCGCCCGTCAACCAGAAGCCATGCCTCATGATTACTGCGAGACACGAGAAGTTGAGCAGTGCCGCCCGTGAAGCCAGTAAGCCACCGGATGTCTTCAACTCGAAGTATGAGAACAAACTCTGCGCTTCCGTTGTTGACGAGACGAGAAAGACGGCCCGAGACATCCATTACTGTGCAGCTAATTCCACCAACGCCTCAACAGCCAAGGCATAGCCCAGGCCACCGAAACCGGAAATTGTTCCGTTGACAACGGGAGACAAAACACTGACGTGACGAAACTGCTCACGTGCACCGGGATTAGATAAATGCACTTCAATCACATTGCCTGGGTACGACTTCAAGGCGTCGTGCACCGCCCACGAGTAATGCGTGAATGCTCCGGCATTAACAATGATGCCATCAGCGTTCGCCTTTGCCGCGTGTATCGCGTTCACCATCTCGCCTTCAGTATTGGTTTGAAGGTGCTCAACAGCAATGCCGTGTGTAGCCGCAGCAGCAACCACTGTGGCCACATGGTCCGCCAAAGTTGCGTGTCCGTACACCTCAGGCTCTCGCGTACCGAGGAGATTCAAATTTGGGCCATGTATGAGAAGGATGGACGACAAAGACATATCAGCCACCGTACTCTGCCCAGGTCGCCTGACCGATGGAATAAACGATGTGGGACTGACCCCACCACCCTGGGGTGTTCGGATGGTCGAAATCCAAATCTTCTCGGCGTTGCATTCCGATTCTCTTCATCACGGCTTCGCTCGGCGTGTTCGATTGGGTTGTAAAAGAAAAAATCTCGGAGATCTGGTGTTCTTCGAATCCGATTCGCAATGATTCCTTCGCCGCCTCGGATGCAAAGCCCTTACCCCACGCCCACGGTGCGAGTCGCCAGCCCACTTCAACACATGGAGTAAATGTGGTTGCAAACGTTGCCCGAGCCAAACCAGTGAATCCGGCAAATAATCCTTCAACTTCTAGTGCCCAAAGACCGAAACCATTTTCAATATGACCCTGCATCTGTCGTTCAATGAACCCGACACATTCGTCATAGGTCATGACCGATGGGAAATATCTCATGACCTGTGGGTCCGCACACATCTGAGAGAACGGTTCGATGTCTGCCTTAGCCCATTCGCGCAGCAGCACTCGCTCGGTGCGATACATGACTACCTCAGGCGGGTGATGAGGTCCGTGAGAGCTTCGCGAATCTTGGTGTCGGTTACACCGGATACCACCTCAAGCCCAGTAGCTGAATCAAGAACAAAGGTGATTGAATCGATTGCCTTCTTGTCGCGACCCATATCAATGATGAGCTGATCAGGAGTAATCCCAATTGGCAAAGCATGACGCAAGCCGTACACACCGTGCACAACTTCGTAGTGCTGATCAACACGAGCAGAATCAATACGCTCCATGCGGTGCGCCAGATGAGCCGCGTACAAAAGACCAATTGCTACTGCTTCGCCGTGAGCGATAGAAAAATCGGTTGCAATCTCCAAAGCGTGAGCCAACGTGTGGCCATAATTGAGAAGCGCGCGAATGCCGCCTTCACGTTCATCTGCTGAAACAATGTCAGCCTTGATTCGCACACAACGAGCAATACGATCAACCATTGACAAGGAACTCAGGTCTTCACGAACAATGAAGTGGTACTTCGCCATCTCGCCGAGCCCACAACGCATCTCTCGTTCTGGCAAGGTATCGAGCGCGTCCATTTCACACACAACACCATGTGGTTGCCAATATGCACCTACCAAGTTCTTGCCCTCAGCAATATTGACGCCAGTCTTACCTCCGACAGCAGCATCAATCATTGCGAGCAGTGAAGTGGCAACGTGTACCACAGGAACACCACGGTGATACGAAGCAGCGGCAAAACCAGCAACATCAGTGACCATTCCTCCACCAACCGCGACAACTGCGTCTCCGCGAGTGAGACCAG
>Ga0208592_1000068_pt1 | contig 30049 bp, 29 predicted proteins | sample LakMenE18May10ns_FD_150712 | JGI IMG/M metagenome (GOLD analysis project Ga0208592, IMG submission 150712) | Freshwater microbial communities from Lake Mendota, WI - 18MAY2010 deep hole epilimnion ns (SPAdes) | ecosystem: Environmental > Aquatic > Freshwater > Lentic | place: Lake Mendota...
CAAAAATTTAGCAAAGAACATTGAAATGAAATCCAAGTTGGAATTGTTTAGCAACTACTTAAACAATCCTCAAAACATTGACGTCAATGCTGAATTGGTGTTTGTATTTCGAGTAAATTCCTTATTTTCAGCCACGGCACAATGGAATTTGGTATATGATGACGACATAAACATTCGCGACAGCGCGGGTAATTTTGGTCCTCGAACGCAATTCAAATCTGTCCTCGGTATTGGAATCTCTTACAAACTTGAAAACAATTAGACATGCAAAACCTCCGAGTTATTCTGTTCATTATAATTTTCTCAAGTTGTTTGAATCCTGCTCATGCTCAAATGGACGCATCAAAATGGCAATTTTACGCCAAATACAGCCGCGGCTTAACCACAGCGCAAATTCCTTATTCTTACGGTGGAATGGCCATTGAATATCAGTTTAGACCTAGATGGACATTGAATTGGAATTTGGATATGCAGACAAGAAAGGACAATGTTTATCAATTGCATGGTCCGATGGGATTAATTGGCGGACCTGCTTTCACGGTTTGGGCCATCAATCGATCTTGGGGATTTGAAGGAGTTGGGTCTTCCATATTATTTGGTTTACTAATCATGACGGCTCCCGAAGGAATCAGTTACCATATTCCAGTTGGATATCGTTGGGACCTTTCTCCTTATGTGAATGTCCTTGGATTTGACTGGGTACAAACGAATCAAAACGATGGGTTTCAATCCTTGCTTTATTCTGCATCCGCTGGCGTGCGTTGTTCCTATTGGTTTGCAGATCGTTTTTTTGTGAAAGGATTTTTGGAAACCAGAAAGGCTGGTTACCTTGATTTATCCATCGGTGGAGGTGTTGCACTTGGGTGGAGTATTCCAAATCAAGCAATTAGCGAAAATGGTTTGTGAATAACCGAAATCCCCGCTGTTGAAAAGTGCACTTGTCAGTTCATTCAAAGTAGCCTAACTTTGTGAAATGCGAAAAATCCTTTTATTCTCCATCCTTCTTTTTTCCCTAAACTCTTGGGGACAACTAAAAGCCATTCGTAACCAAGCTGATTATCCATTTTGGTTGCATTTACCTGCAGACAGTATTTTAAAAAACAATCCACCAGTGTTGATTTTCTTACATGGTAGAAGCCTTTCAGGAACGAATTTAGATTTAGTAAAACGTTACGGTGTCATTCATGAAATTGAAAAAGGACGAAAAGTACCCGCAATCGTCATAGCACCTCAAGTGACCGCAGGTAGTTCATGGGATCCGGATAAAATCTTATCGGTTTTGCGTTTTGTGCAAAAAGAATTTAATACGGATACAAACCGAGTTTATGTGACAGGCATGAGTTTGGGTGGTTATGGAACCTTGAATTTTGCAGGAAAGTATCCTGGAGTTGTTACGGCAGCTGTAGCGCTTTGTGGCGGTGGAAATCCAAAAAACGGTTGTAATTTATCCACCATTCCAGTTTGGATTCAACATGGAAATAAAGACGCGGCTGTTCCTATCAGCGAGTCAGAAAAAATGGTCAAATCCATCAAAGATTGCAACGGTGGTGAAAACTTGAAATATACCGTTCACTATGGAGCTAGTCATGGCGATTTAGAAAAGGCCTTCCGTACGGATGAGTTATATAATTGGTTGTTTCAATTCAGTAAAGACGATCAGAAATAAGTTAAGAAAACCAAATGTCATTGATTAATTGACATCCAGCTTCTTTGTTGACACGCTCAATGATGATCTGTTTTCCATTTAATAATTCTTCACGCATCACAGACGAGTCGATCTTTAAATAAAGTGTCTGATGCTTAATGTGAATTTCTTTTGTGCGATGCGCCACAGCCTTACCCATTAATTCGGGCCAAGCAGCGATGATGTCATACTCTTTCATTTTTCCTTCTAAAGAGTATGCTTTTAAAAATTTATCGATGAGGTCTTTTAAAGGTTCTTCATCCGAACTTCGTCTATTGTCTTCTCGCATGATTTAAAGTTAGGTTAAAATCAATGAAAGTTGTTGCTCTTTTACTTGAAACAACCTTTTTTCTGTTTGAATGGATTCAAATAGTTGCCTCATGCGATCCGGATCTGAATCCGTGACAATGACTTGTCCAAAATAATCTGCGGTCACCAAATCGATTAATCGTTGTACACGCTCGTTATCTAGTTTGTCAAAAATATCATCCAAAAGCAAGACCGGTTTGAGTCCTTTGTGCTGTTTCATCCAATCGTATTGTGCGAGTCGAAGAGCAATCACAAACGATTTTTGTTGTCCTTGGGAGCCAAATTTTTTAACGGGGTGATTTTTAATCGTGAAAATCAAATCATCCTTATGGATGCCTGCATTTGAATATTGGGTAGCAGCATCTTTTTTTTGGAATAATTTTAAAAGTTCATCAAATGGATGGTCATTCAATTGCGAGCGGTATTCCAGTTCAACATCCTCCGAGTTGAGTCCGATTTCGGCATAAAAACGTTTAAATACAGGGATAAACTCGGCTAAAAACGCTTTTCTTTTTTCATGGATGTAGTTTCCACTTGGCACGAGTTGTTCGTTCCAAACCTCAATGGAATCCATGTCAAACAAGCGGTGTTCAAACATGTTTTTCAACAAGGCATTTCGCTGTTCCAATACTTTATGGTAACGCTGGATCTCTTCTAAATAAACTTTGTCCAATTGCGACAAAATTCCATCCATCCATTTTCGCCTCATCTCAGATCCGTCTGCAATCAAATCACCATCATAAGGCGAAATGAATACAACGGGAAATTTCCCAATGTGATCTGCTAATTTTTCGTATTCCTTTTTATTGAATTTGACGGTTTTTTTACCTCCGTTTTTTAAAGCACAATGAACATTTTGTTCTTGATTGTCGATGCTCCACTTTCCTTGAATCGAAAAAAATGCTTGATCAAATCGAATGTTTTGACGGTCGATTGCGTTCAAATAGGATTTACACATGCTCAGGTAGTACACAGCGTCCAAAACATTGGTTTTACCACTTCCATTTTGTCCCACCAATCCATTAATTCCTTGGCAAAGATCCACTTCGAGGTCTTCGTAATTTTTAAAATTGATGAGGTGTAGTTTGGCTAAATGCATGCGGGTCAAAGTTACTATTTATTTCCCGATGGAGATGGATTTAAGCGCTTCTGTAGCATGGAGTACATTCTCAAATAACTATTCTATTATCTTTGTTCAAAATTCATATAGTTATGTCAAACGCTTTTTTTAAAACTCCGATTGCCGTTAATGAACCAGTAAAAGCGTATGCTCCTGGATCTGCTGAGGCTCATTCATTAATTCAAACGTATCAAGAGATGTCGAGTCAAACGCCAATCGATGTCCCAATGTATATTGGCGGTAAAGAAATTCGAACGGATAATAAAAAAGCGATGACTCCACCACATGACCACCAGCATGTGCTTGGTCATTTTAACATGGGTGATTCAAGTCATGTAACCAAAGCCATCGAGTCCGCTCTAGAAGCAAGAAAAGCATGGTCAGAACTTCCTTGGGAAGAACGTGCGGCCATCTTTTTGAAAGCGGCTGATCTATTAGCTGGTCCATTTCGCGATCGAATGAATGCTGCAACGATGTTGGCACAATCGAAAAATGTGATGCAGGCAGAAATCGATGCGGCGTGCGAATTAATTGATTTCTTCCGTTTCAATGTTCAATACATGACTCAAATTTATAAGGAACAGCCAGAATCACTCCCAGGAATGTGGAACCGCTTGGAGTACCGTCCCTTGGAAGGATTCGTATTCGCTATTACGCCATTTAACTTTACGTCCATCGCAGCAAATTTATGTGCTGCTCCGGCAATGATGGGAAATGTAGTGGTTTGGAAACCAGCAGACTCTCAGGTATATTCGGCAAAAGTGATCATGGATTTGTTTAAAGCTGCAGGAGTTCCTGATGGTGTCATTAACATGATTACAGTGGATGGACCGGTTGCAGGGGACATCATTTTCAAGCATAAAGATTTCGCTGGATTACATTTCACAGGATCAACGGGAGTTTTCCGTCACTTGTGGAAGGAAATCGGAACAAACTTGGATCATTACCGAACCTATCCTCGCATTGTGGGTGAAACGGGTGGCAAGGATTTCATTATGGTACATAAATCAGCGAGTGCTGCGGAAGTAGCGACAGCAATGTCCCGTGGTGCTTTTGAATTCCAAGGTCAAAAATGTTCTGCCGCTTCACGTGCATACGTTCCCTCAAACATTTGGCCAGAGGTCAAACGAATTTTTATGGAGCAGGTGAATTCATTTAAGATGGGAACACCAGAGGATACAAGTAATTTTGTCAATGCAGTGATCGACGAGCGTGCCTTCGATAAAATCGCGGGTTTCATTGATTATTGTAAAGCACAAAGTGATGCAGAAATCATAACGGGTGGATCTTATGATAAATCCAAAGGGTATTTCATTGAACCGACTACGGTTGTAACAAGCAATCCGAAATTCCGAACCATGTGTGAAGAAATTTTTGGGCCAGTATTAACGGTATTTGTATACGATGAAAACAAATTTGAAGAAACGCTGGAAATGTTGGATTCTACCTCGGAATATGCATTAACGGGATCGATCATTTCAAACGACCGTTACGCCATTCAATTGGCCACGAAAAAACTGGTGAATGCCGCAGGGAATTTCTACATCAATGATAAACCAACCGGAGCCGTTGTAGGTCAACAACCTTTTGGTGGAGCAAGAGGATCGGGTACGAATGATAAAGCTGGCGCTGCAATGAACTTGTTGCGTTGGACATCGGCACGAACCATCAAAGAAACGTTTGTTCCGCCGACGGATTATAAATACCCATTTTTAGGATAAACATGATAAAAGGCACCTTACTATTTATTGTTCTTATTTGTACTGGAGTCCAATTAAATGCGCAATGGAAATGGACGCTACACGCGGAAACGGGTTTGAATAAGCAGGATGTTTCTGCCGTGTCAAATTTGGTTCAACAAAATGAACTTGACCCCAAAGTATATTGGAAATTTGCCGCAAGTGGTGGTGTAGAATTAAGCTATACATTACTAAAAGTGGCAACAGTCTTTTCGGGTTTAGGATACGTGAAAACAAACGGAAGGTATGTCACGTCACAAAATGAATACCTTTCAGACGGTAGTCTTGCTGCAACTTATACGAGCGATAAACTTACCACTGCCGATTTAATTTCTTTGCCTGTCGGTTTACAATTGAATGCATGGAAACTCCACATTGGTGGTGGTGTTGAATGCCGCTATCGCGTTGCTGGAAGCTTGACAACCAACTATTCTTCAATTGCTGCTTTTGCATCCAATAGTACCGATCTGGGAACAATTGTCAGTGAAAACACGAATGCAAAGTTGGATTATGGTTACTTCGCTTATGCATCATTTAATTTCACAAAGCGTTTTGGCTGTAAATTATCCTATTATGAAGGTCAACGCGACTTAAGTAACGGATTTGAACTTGGGGCATGGAAAGAGTGGGCGCAGAATGTAGGCAATTCCATTTTTTCGTTGAACAATAAGCAAATGACACTAGGTGTCTATTTGAAAATCAATTAATCATTCGTATGATAAAGCTCTTTTTTGGTGTTTTTTCACTGAGTTGGGTATTTTTTCCTTTTCATTCAGAAAGGAAATTAAACTCCTTCGATTTAACCGTTAAAGTAAATTCCATACAAAACAACAAAGGCTTGATTGAGTTTGCCTTATATAAAAACCCTGCGGTGTTTACTCAAGCGGGGAAAACGTACCGACTCGCTCGAATGGATGCCAAAGCACCCGAAGTAAAATTTCAATTTACCAATTTAGAATCGACCAATTATGCCGTCGTTGTGTATCATGACGTGAACAGCAATAAAATTTGCGACAAAAACCTCTTTGGAATACCTACCGAGGCATATGGTTTTTCGAATAACAAGCGTCCTAAGTTAAGTGCACCAAGTTTTGAAGAATGTTCCGTGAAATTGGACAAGGACAAAACCATTTCCATTAAAATGGTTTATTAGTGCTGCAAGGAATTTAGCATCGCTTCAATTTGAACGAGAACAGGTTGTACGCCATCATTTTCAATGCAGTAAGGCGTTAAAAGTCGTTTTTGTTCATCGGTCCACTGGCTATTGATGCGTTGAAGTACACTTTCTTTATCGGTTAAATCACGCAGCATGATGCGTTCAATTCTTTTGTGAAGTGGTGCACATACCAATACGACTGCATCAAATTGTTTGTAGGCCCCTGTTTCAAATAAGATCGCTGCTTCGTTGAAAATGAAGGTGCTCGATTGTTGTGAAGACCAGAAATTAAAATCTTCTCTCACAATGGGATGAATGATTGCATTCACCTGTACTCTAAGTTCCGGTTGGGAAAATATTTGTTCGGCTAGAAATTCACGATTCAATTCATTTTCTTCATAAGCCTTGTCTCCAAAAAGCGCAATTAATTGACTTTTGATTTCCGGGTGATGGTTGCATAAATCTTTGGATCGTACATCTGAATAATAAACAGGATAAGACATGGCCTCCAAAATTTGAGCAATCATCGTTTTGCCTGATCCAATCCCTCCAGTTAATCCTATGCGTTTTACCATGCTTCGAAATTAAACAAAAATTAATTGTCGTACTTTTGTCCTATGTCAAAAAAGGATTGGTTTGAAGATTGGTTCGATACGGGTTATTATCATTTACTCTATCAAAACCGGGATGAAAGGGAAGCAGAACGGTTCATTCAAAAATTAATGGTTCACTTAAACCTTCCTGCTTCATCCAAATTGTTGGATCTAGCTTGCGGCAAGGGACGTCATGCTAAATTTTTAAGTGATTTAGGTCATGATGTACTCGGTGTAGATTTGTCTCAGAATAGCATTTCAAATGCACGCCAATGGTCTAATGAGCATTTGCGTTTTGAAACGCACGACATGCGAGAGGTGATTGAGAACGAGCAATTTGATGCCATTTTTAATTTGTTTACCAGCTTTGGTTATTTCGACCATGAATCGGAAAACCAACGTGTGTGCAGTGCCATTTCAAAAATGCTTAAACCAAATGCGGTGCTTGTAATCGATTTTATGAATGCTGCAAAAGTAGTTCGTCAATTAGTCCCGAATGAACTAAAAATGTTAGATGGCATTGAATTCAACATCACTCGTCATTGCGATGAGAAACACATCTTTAAGAACATTGAAGTCATTGATGGTGACAAGAAGTTACATTTTATGGAACGTGTTCAAGCACTAAAATTAGCTGATTTCCGTTCTTTGTTAGAATCGAACTTTGACATTGTAAATACCTTTGGATCGTATGATCTGACTCCTTTTGAGGAGCAATCATCGGATCGACTCATTCTAATAGCACAAAGTAAAAAATGAATATCGCACTAGTTTTTATTGGACTGATTGCCTCTGTTTTAATAGGTGGATTAGTAGTTACCTATTTGAAAGCGACGAACAAAAGTCAATTCATCAAATTAGCATTGGCTTTCAGCGGAGGATTCTTATTGGCCATCATTTTTCAGCATTTAATTCCGGATATCTATGCTGATGGAAAAGCAAAAATGGGAATTTTCATATTGCTTGGATTTTTAGTTCAATTGGTGTTAGAATATTTTTCTGGTGGAATTGAACACGGACATGTTCATGTTCACAAAGGACAACCTTTGCCATGGGTTTTGTTCATTTCATTATCTGTACATTCCATCATCGAGGGAGTTCCCTTAGGGAATGAATACATGGGAATTATGCACGATCATGAACATGGTCACGGATCTTTATTCTGGGGGATTATTTTTCACCAAGTACCCGTTGCAATTGCCTTAATGACTTTATTGATGAACACAAAATTGAGTCAAATCCAATCTTGGGGCGTGTTGGTGTTATTTGCGATTATGACTCCAATTGGAGTGCTCATTGGATTTAATGTTTCCCCTGCTCAAATCGGGTTGGATGTCCATGTTATTCTAGCCATTGTCGTTGGTATGTTCCTCCATATTTCCACCACCATTATTTTTGAAACGACCGAAAATCATAAGTTTAATTTAATGAAATTAACGAGCATTCTTGTTGGATGTAGCTTAGCTATGTTGATGTATTAATCCAATTTTGGCACAAAAAAAAGCTCCTATTTGGAGCTTTTTTTATTTAAATGACTTTAGAAAGGCAAATCATCGTCTTCCTCTGCTGCCGTAATTGGACTGCTGCTTGCAGCTGGAGCGGAATTACCTAGAGACATTGCTGAAGGGCCATTTGAAGGCATGCCAGCACCTTGTCCAGGACGTTCGATTCTCCATGCTTCGATGGTGTTGAAAAATTTCACTTCTCCTTGCGGACTTGTCCATTCGCGTCCACGCAAATTAAACGAAACTTCTACTTGATCGTTCACATTATAACTATCCAACATACTGCATTTGTCTTGAGTAGCTTGAAATAAAATATCTTGTGGATACATGGAAGTTGTATCAGTTACAACAAATTCTCTTTTTGCAAATTTTTCTGTGACTTGTTGTGTTGCTTGGATGACCTTGATGGTTCCTGTGAATTTAAACATTGAATTATAATTTAATTGTTAAATGCTAGTAATGTAAGCCACGCTTCTTCTAATTTATTTTCGCTTAAAAGTAATTTGGCTTTTTGATGCAATTGTTTTTCTAATTCCATTGCGTTGTCTTCTAAAGATACGAAAAATTCGCTCAATTCCATCAACTTATATTCATTTACATCAGTTTCATTTGGTAATTCTTCGATACCGGCTAATTGACCAAGATCATTCCCACTTAAATATTGGCTGTTTCGAACATCCACTGGAAGTGCATCAAATCCGATGCCGCATGTGCTGATTGGTTTTTTTATTTCGAACATGGATTGTTCATCTGCACGGCAATACCAATCACCACCCATACGAGAAACCAAGTCTATTTTATGCTGGTCAATTAAACCTTTTTCATCGATTAAATCTTCGCGAACATGCATCCGCAAGACCTCACAAATGATTAAGTTGCCGGCTCCTCCTTCGTGTCCGAGTTCTTTCACCTCGTTTACGCGGCATTCAAATTGTACCGGTGCTTCTGCTACCCTGAATGGTCGAATGGTTTCTGATGGCAGGGCTGTTAATCCTGCTTTCTCGAATTCATTGACATCAGGAGAATATGGAGAACTGGCCAAACTCATTTGATGTACCATGTCAAAATTCACCACGTTGATCACAACTTCAGGAAGTTCTTTAACATTTTTATAGGTATCCTTCGTTTCATTAGTCCTCCCTGATCGGGCAGGTGAAAAGATTAATATGGGCGGATTCGCACTGAAAACATTGAAGAAGCTAAAAGGAGCAAGATTTGCTTGACCGGAAGCACTCATCGTGGAGGCAAATGCAATCGGACGAGGTCCAATGGAACCTAGTAACAACTGATGTAGTCGCTGTACAGAAATTTCTTGTGGATTGAAAGTCAACATATCTTCGTCAAAATTACTTTTTTCTTCTCTTTGTTGGCGTGTAAATTTTAAGGAGTTATTCACAGATTTCAGACATCTTTTCATACTTTTACTGTTCAATTGTCATATGTCAAAATTGATCTTCACCTGTTGTTTATTACTTGCTTCATTCTTTGTTCACGCTCAGAATAAAAAAGATGTGCACGGAAAACGCACGGGTAAGTGGGTCTACACAGGTGCGGATAAACCCAATTCAGGTATTGCGAAAACAGGAAAAGTGGAAGAGGGCATTTATGTTAATGGTCGGAAGGAAGGAGTCTGGACCAAATACCACAAAGACGGAAAAACACCAAAACTCAAAGGAAACTATGTGGATAATCGACCGGATGGGGCATATACCCGATATTATAGTTCGGGTCAGATAAAAGAGCAGGGAAGTTTCAGTAAAAATGGCTACAAAGGAGAACTCATTCGATATTATACGAATGGCAAAATTTCCTACAAAGCCTTGTATAACAATGAGGGAAAAGAAACAGGAAAGGTTCAGTATTTTCATGAAAATGGGAAAATAGCATTGGAATACACCATGAAAAATGGACTTCTTACAGGTAAGGTGAGCCGCTTTAATGGACAAGGAAACCTCATTGAATCGTTCGATGTATCATCGACAGGTTCCATTTCAAATGTGAAAAGTTTTTCTAATGCCCCTAAAGCGACCAATCAAGGCAACACTACGGGGTCTGTTATTTATCCACCAAAAATTGCCAATCCTCGAACAAAAGGCTTGAAATTTGTCACCAATGGTTACAACAAAGTGTATAATAGCAACGATGAAATCTGGATGGAAGGAGATTTCAAAAACGGTCAACTTTGGGATGGCAAGGTTTACGACTATGATAATGACGGCATTCTCCAAAAAGTTCGAATTTTCAAGGCTGGTCGTTATCATTCGGATGGACAGTTATAAGATTCCAAAGGAATCATTAATTTTACCCCCAAATTAAGATTTATGAAAGCATATGTATTCCCAGGTCAAGGTGCACAATTCACTGGAATGGGTAAAGATTTATACGAGCATTCGGATTTAGCAAAATCCATGTTTCAAAAAGCCAATGAAATTTTAGGTTTTGATATCCAAAAAATCATGTTTGAAGGCAGTGAGGAAGAATTGAAACAAACCAAAGTGACGCAACCTGCGATCTTTTTGCATTCAACTATTTTAGCTGCTTGCTTGGGTGATTCTTTCAAGCCTTCTATGGTAGCGGGACATTCACTGGGTGAATTTTCAGCACTAGTTGCCAATAAAACCTTGAGTTTTGAAGACGGACTTCGTTTGGTTTCACAGCGTGCGATTGCGATGCAAAAAGCGTGTGAAATGCAACCATCTACTATGGCGGCCATTTTAGGATTAGAAGACGATGTGGTTGAAAAAATCTGCGCTGACATTGATGGGGTGGTTGTCCCTGCAAATTATAATTGTCCCGGACAATTAGTGATTTCCGGTTCCATACCAGCAGTGGAAGAAGCGTGTGCGAAATTGACCGAGGCCGGAGCGAAAAGAGCCATGATGCTACAAGTAGGCGGAGCCTTTCATTCACCTTTGATGGAACCTGCGCGCGAGGAACTTGCAGCAGCCATTGAAGCAACACATTTTTCACAACCAACATGTCCTGTTTATCAAAATGTGAACGCCAAAGCAGTTTCGGATCCATCTGAAATCAAACAAAACTTGGTCTTGCAATTAACAGGGGCTGTCAAATGGACTCAGATCATGAATAACATGCTTGCTGATGCGTGTGATGAAGTAGTGGAAGTTGGACCCGGCAAAGTACTGCAAGGACTATTCAAAAAAGTGAACCGCGAATTGACAACGAGCAGTGCAACGATCGTTGAATAATATCGAACAAAAATAGACAGAGGCTCACAGCAATGTGGGCCTTTTTTTTTGTTTTATGGAATTTGATTGAATTCCACATCTCTTAAGAAATCCAAAAACATAAGCTATGAAAAAATGGTTCGCAGTGTGGATGCTTGTATTAGCAGGAAACACAATTGCTCAGTCTGTAACCGGTGACATCATCGGTAAAGTGATGAATTTTAATGATGATAAACCTTTGCCAAATGCTCGTGCGGTGGTGGAAGATCAAGACAAAAAATACTATGCGATTACAGACGCTGATGGACGCTTCCGAATTTCCAGTGTTCCGGTAGGTAAATACACCATGTACATCGTGTATAGAACAGATTCCCTCAAAAATATTCTGGTTGATGTTCCCATTGAAGCGTATTGTAACCTTGGTACAATTTTAATGAACACAAACGCCGTTCAAACAATGAAAGCGGTTCCGGTAGATGGTGGACGCATTCGTTTAGTTTATGGTGAATTACCCGTGAAGGAATTAACTTCCAAGGATATCGTGCACAGCGCAAATAAATTCGACATTAAAGCACTTGCGACGTCAATGTCCTCTGAAATTAAAGTGGACGACGACGGACAATTGATGTTTCGTGGTGCACGAAAAGGTGACATGATCTATATTTTGGATGGCATCAAAAGCAACGAAGTATACAGTGTTCCTAGTTGCTCCATCAATCGCATGATGGTATACACGGGTGGACTTCCAGCAAAATATGGAGATACGTTGGGTGGTGCGATTGTGGTAGAAACAAAAAGCTACTTCGATTTATACCGTGCATACATGTCTAACCAAGAATAAAAACGAAATCCTTGAAGGAAAGGCGGCAGAAATGTCGCCTTTTTTTGTTGGAATTAATTAGCGGTCAATGATGGGTAAACAATCTCCCACAGAAATAATCCATGCGCTGGAACGGAAACGGCTGCTTCACCACGGTCCTTTGCATCAATAATGGCGTCAATCTCTTCAATGGTTAATTTCCCCAATCCAACTTCCATTAAAGTTCCTACAATCGCTCGAACCATGTTGCGTAAAAAGCGATTGGCGGAGATTTCAAAGTACCATTGACCTTCCGTTTGAATCCATTTCGCATGGAAAACGGTACAGATGTTTGTCTTGACATCCGTGTGTAATTTGGAAAACGACCCGAAGTCTTTGGTACCCAATAATCGTTCCGCGGCGGCATTCATTGCGGGAAAATCTAAGTGTTGTGGAAAATACCAACTCAAATCTTGATGAAAGGGGTCCTTTTGCTGATGTATGAAATAGCGGTAAGTGCGTTTCTCTGCGTCAAAACGTGCGTGAAGGTCAGATGCAACGCGAAGGGCACGAAAGGCACATACATCGGAAGGTAGCATTCGGTTCAACTTAAAACAAAGTTGGTCTTCTTCCCATTCCTGCGGAAGGTCTACATGAAAGTAATAGGATTTTGCATGGACTCCTGCGTCGGTTCTCCCGCATCCAACAATGGAAACCGAGGTATTTCCAAATAACTTAGAAAAACAACGTTCAATCGTTTCCTGAACGCTAGGTGCATTCGGTTGAGACTGCCAGCCATGAAAAGCTGTACCTCGATAGGCGATTTCGACAAAATAACGTTGCATAAAGAAGCCACCAAGTTACAAAACATTGGTGGCTCCTCAAGGCACTTGATAAAATTTATTCTAAGTAAAGCTGAATCCCATATTGGGAATCCACGCTATAATCGAAGGTGATGGTTTGGGTTCCTGAAATTCCTTTTAAGAAACTCCAGGTAATGATGCCCGTTTTTTCATCTACTTTTCCATCCACCGATTCTCCTTGTTTCACTTTAATGTCTTCCTGGTTCGACACCGGAAACTGGTCTTTCACTATGAGTGGAATCATCGCTCCACCATTGTTCTTGATTTTAATTTCCCATGTGACATCGAATTTTTGACGCGAACCAATCGTTTTAATTTTTGATTTTTCTTTCATTCGCGTGCGTTCAACTGAGATTTTACTGTCTTTTCCAAAGGAGAAGGAAAGGGTGTCTTTAGTTGAGTTTACATCTAAATAAGATTTCCCCATAAAGGTTCCATCAAAGTAAATATTGGATTCTCCACTGAGTAAATTTAATTTTTCCCATCCAACAACCTGTGCCGATAAATAGACACTCGGATCAATTTTCGGAACAACATGGTATTCGTAGGATGCAGGTAACTCATGCGTAACGATGCTCACGCGGTGATCCATGCCATCTGTTGGAATGGTCATTTTTGATTGAATGGCATATTCCACGCGTAAATCTTTTTTTGTGACCGTGGTCGCGACGCTGTTTGATTTATAGGTGTTCCCAACATTGTTAAATTCCATTTTATTTTTCTTTCTCAGTCGCACACCAGGAAGCTCTTCAAGATCCAATGACCTCACAGGCATGCGCGAAATGTCTTGTCTCGTAATGGTATTTTGTTCTGAAGTAACCTCAATACCATCTACATAGTAATCGGCTTCATCGGATCGGGAACCTCGAACCACCACTTCTTGTAAGGTGACATCTTGTGGTTCTAGGAAAAACTTCAAATAGGTGGAAGTAATCGGTAACTGAACAGAATTATAGCCAACAAAACTAGCATTAAGGTAATTTTCTCCTTTCGGTACGATCAGTTCAAACTTTCCATCAAAATCCGTAACGGCGCCTCCGGGAATGTTTGCGAATTGAACTTTTGCAAATGGCATCGCTTCACCTGTGGAAGCGTCAATGACTTCACCCCTCAATTTCTCACCAGCGTAATTCACTTGAGGTAAGGTTCTTGTTGTTTGTGTTTTTTGCTGAGGATAATTGTTGTAATAAATGATCCAAGGCTGCAAGGTTGGTTCTTGCGCATTTTCATAAGGATCATTGGTTGACAGAACTAGGTCGACATCTTTCCATTCAATGCCTGTTGTTTGACTCACATTTGCTTTTGCTTCTAAACGAACAGGCTTTCCAATTCCGTCACTTCGCATGTCGTAATAAGGTTTCCATGTGGCATTTGGACTAATGTAATTGAATTGAAATCCAGCCGTACAAGATTTGGATACGTCCACTTCGACAACTACTTCTGAATAATTGATCACAGGTTGCGAACGCTGGCTAATGATTTCTTGTTCGATTTTATTCATTTGTTTTTGCAAGGATTCCAATTCTACATAGATAGCCGTCTCACGTGTAATGACTTCCGTTAGTTTGGTATGCATGAATAAATATGCTTCTTTCAATTCCGTGGTTTTTAACCCTTGGTCTTGACCTTTTAAATCCCGGTTATTCAAAAGCAGGTTTTTATCCATTTCGAGGATGATGTACTCGTCTCTAAGAGCTTGATCTTTTTTATAAAGCAAGTCTTTCTTCTCATTTAAGGATCGAATTTCTTCGTTACTTATCTTGATGTCCTCAAAGTTTTTACGCGTACGAACAGAAAGAATGGTCACATCACCTTGTGCTTTTACTTGAACGGTGTTGGGGTCAATAAAATCGGTTAATTTCTGAAAGACGATGTCCTGTCTACCAGCTTGTAATTCGACCTTCGCTTCGTGCTGAATCTGTGCCCCAGTAAAAAATACGGTCACCTTTTTAATGGCAGCTACCGAATTGATTTCTTTCTGAGCTTGAACGCAGAATAAGTTGATTGCAATGAATGCGCTTGCAGTTATTTTTTTCATCTTTCGTTTTTTTGTTTTCCTATAGATGCATGTACAACGTACAATCCATAGGGTTCATTTATTTCATAAAAAGAAAGGATGCTCCTTTTAGATCCATTTGGAAAACATTGTAATTGAATAAGCCATTCAATTCACTCATTCCTGCCATCACTGCTTTGTTGATAGTTGGATAATATTGAAAATGTGTGTCGTCGTTCACCGTATTGAATGCTGCGCCTAAATTCACTGGTGCAGACCATTGATTCCCATTTCTTTTGCAGAAATAAACATCGTATCCACCCATTCCTGGTAAGGCATCTGAGCTAAAGAACAACAAAGACCCATCCTCCGTGATGAATGGAGTTGTTTCGCGTCCATTGGTATTAATGAAGTCTGGCAATGCTTGTACAGATTCTCCCCAAACACCATTGGTTTCCGTTGCCACATATAAATCAGTCAAACTTTTTTCTGCGCGTCGATCTGAGACGAAATAAAGTTCACGTTTATAAGTATATTCATCTACGACAAAGGTGTCGGACATGCAAGCGGAACCGTCAAAAAAACTGGTGTTTACTCCAGGAATTTTGATCATTTTTTGTTCATCCCAAACAAACGCTTGTTCGGCAGTTAATTCGAAAATCTCCGAACTCTCCGTTGTTTTTTCTTTTGATGCAGAAGTATTTACCGTTCCATAGGCATGAAGGCCATCCGATAGGACGCAATTTAAGGCATCAAAACCCTCGGTATTCCAGTCTTGGTCTTCGGAATAGGAAATTTTATACGATTTCGTTGTGTCGCTCCAAACTGTAAAATAGATGTCCTCAAAATAACTTTGATCCTCAGGATTGACATTGTCTCCTTTTGCATCTGGGTTTTTAGCGGTGAAATAAAGTGCTTGTCCATTTTGGATGAGGATGGGCGCGTATTCATCGTATTTTGTATTGATTTCGTTGATAGGGTTTCGGAGAGAAACAATCCCTTTCTGTTGTTCGCTTTTGGCAAATTTAATCTGTTCGATGAGCGTTTGAAGTCCGAATTCTTTGGCTGTTTTTTCTCCCAAAAGCTCCGTGCAAACTTGGTAATGATAAACAGCGGAATCTAAATGATTCAAGTTATGATGGATTTGTCCCGCCAGTAAATGCACATCACTGCTCATTTTTTTGTCCGCAAATCGCAAGGCGCTTGTCACGTGGCTTTCGGCTTCGTAATAACTGTTCAATTCAAATTCAACTGTGGCAAGGTAGTAAAATGCTTTAGCTGAATAAGGATTGTATGCACAAGCTTGCTTGAAAGTCATGTAGGCATCGCTCGTACCACCAAAATTATATTGCTCAATACCTCTCTCTACCATACGAGAAGAATTCACCCGTTTGAAAAAGCTAACTTTTGATTGCGAAAAGGATACTCCCGTTACAAGGATAAAAATGGAAATAGCAAGTGTTTTCATAATGTTCATTTTACACAAAATAAAGCATTTGAATGGCAAGAAAGGAGCGAATGCCATCTTGTTCTCAGCGCTTGATTGTTAAAAACTTAAAAATTAATTGAGGGAGTCACATTAAAAATTGTGAAACTTCGCTTGACGTTTCCATCTTAGTTATTAATTTAAACGTTTTAACCCAAATTTGATGAATCAACCAAACGCTTTTCGCTTCTCTTATCACCTAATGGGCATGTTGGGTCTATTGATGTTTTCCGTGTTTTTTACATCTTGCTCAAACCCCAAAAAACGGACTGTAAAAGAAAAGAAAATCAACTATTCGAATTGGGTTACGCTTACAGATGGCATGGAATACCGCGAAGTTTCGGCGCCCATAAAATCGCAAATTGGTGATTCTAAAATTTCGATTTTGCGTTTTGACCGTGACTTTTTTGAATTTGATGTGTTTAGTGCAACTAACGTGGATAGCATGCCAAGAAGCGTGCACGAATGGGTGGATAATTTCCAACTGAAAGTTGCGTTTAATGCAGGCATGTATAGCCAAGAAAATACCTTAATGAGCCGTGCCTTTTTAAAAACGGGTGAACACGTCAACAATCCGGAAATATTGCAAGATTTTAATTTAATGATGGCAATGAGGCCGAATGTTCCCCATCGTGAAAACATCGAAGTGTTGGATTTAACTTGTGAGAATTTTTCCAAGATGAATCATGAATTTAATTCGTATGCTCAAGGTTTGCGCATGATTGATTGCAATGGAAAACCTATGTTTTGGAAGAAGAAAATCCAATCGTGTAGCATGATCATCGCTGCAGAAGGAGCGGATAAAAAATTCTATGTGATCTTTTGCCGTTCGCCTTATACACACAACCAAATGATTCAGTTCATGTTAGATATGCCTTATGGCATCAGGAATGCCATTTACCTGGAGGGTGGACCAGAAACCAGTTTGCTGATTCACGTAAACCAACATCACATCGAAAAGGTCGGAAGTTGGGTGTCAGACACTTGGGAAAGTGATGCAAATACGCATTTTTGGAGGTTGCCAAATGTCGTTGGTGTGAAATCGCGGCTTCAAAAAAAATAAGTACTAACCACTTTAGTGACATCTATCAGGTATAAAGATGATTTGACTCATTTCTATATGGATCATTGTTGCGCACCTTTGTTTTGTTCAAGGGAACGAATAGTAAATAGTGATACTGAATAAAAAACAAGTCAATCAATCGACCGTAAAAATTTCACAAGAAAGAGGATACAGAGCATGGGTTTAGTAAACAGTTAATTTCCTCCTTATTCAGTAGATAAAAGCCACTTCCATAGGTGGCTTTTGTTTTTAACGGATTCCACTCATTATTTCAGCATACCGCTGAATGTGTATTCCCGGTTTTTCCTTGCCTAAATTCCGAGCAATTGACTTTGCTATTCGTTTGGCAGAAATGCTATGGTAATCCTTCAGTGGGCCCTTTAAAAACAAATCAATGAAAGGAGAAAGTCTTTGTGACAAATATTCCATGGGACGCGATTCTGTCCTTGCACCAATTAAAATAGAGGGTTGGTAGATGTAGCAATTTGGGAACGATAATTCCTTCAGTGCTTCTTCGATTTCACCCTTCAATTTTGAATAGAAAATGCGAGAAGAGGTAGATGCTCCAATCGCACTAATTAAATGCACCGTTTGAAAGCCATTTTCTTTGGCCATCTTCGCCATTTGGATGTTAATGTCAAAATCAATTTTACGGTAGTCGTTTAAGTCCGGAGTTTTTTTTCGGGTGGTGCCCACACAACAATAAATGACATCTCCTACAAGTTCTTCTTTTAGTGAAGAGAGGTCATTAAAGTCGGTGATGATCTGTTTTACTTTTTTGGGAAGACCCGGTATGGATCGTCGAACAAAAATGCGAATTTCAGCAAGGTCGGATGGAATCAACTCGTGTAAAAGTGCGTTTCCTATTAATCCTGTTGCACCAACAAGCACTACTGATTTTTCGTTCATTTTAATGTGTTTATCCAAGTGAGTATATCTGCCATCACGAATGGACTCATTGATGTTTCAATGGAAGCGTATTCGATGATGTCACATTTGATGCAAGGTTGTAATAAATGATTTAAATCTTCGTATGCTATGAATTTTGAACGTTCCAAAGACCCAGTTGTCATGTGTTGTTTAAACCCAAATTGACTTTCATCCCAGCGCACTTGAATGTCTTTTTTTCCGTTGAGAATAAGCATGGGTAGATCCACTTGTTTAAGGTAATCAGCCGCTTCATAACTGAGAAATTCTTTTGCCCAGTCACTGTTGATGAAGACACTCATTTCTGTGGCCATGTCATTCATCGATTTGTCTTCTTTGAAAGAGGAAGGAAGTTTCTCCCAAACAGTACCCAACCAATTTTCGTAATCCTTCAGGAAAGAAACCGTTTCTTTTTTTAAAGCAATGGTTGCTGCCTCTTCAAACAATCGAGCATTCCATTTTGCTTCCTCTTCACTCATTCCTGAAGCAATGGGAATATCGTATTGTTGATTCACCAAAACATCTTTCCCATTCGTTCCAACCGACGCCGATTCAATTAAGAATCCAATTTCTTTTTCTTGTGCTGCTGCTCGAAGCCCAATCATTCCACCCTCGGAGTGACCATAAATCCCAATGGGATGTCCAGGGTATTTTTTCTTTAACGCGGCAAAAATGGCCAATAAATCACTGGTGAAATCTGTTTCAGTTGTCGACCCAAATTCGCCTGTACTTTTTCCAATGCCCCGATCATCGTAACGAAAGACTCCAACACCATTTTTACTCAGGTAATCGGCAAGTACCCAAAATGGTTTATGTCCCATCAGTTCACAATCTCTGTTTTGTTGACCAGATCCAGAAACCAGGATCAAAATAGGAAATTCTTTTTCTTTGGGAAGGGTGATTGTTCCCGCAATGTTCACTTTCTTGTTTTTTATGATCAGCTCTTCCTGCGTGTAAGTGAATGGTTCCAGCGGATCTTGAGGCCTTCCAGACTTGATTAATTGTTGCTCCTCTTTTGTGAAGACCACGTTCCATTCAAGTCCACTTTGCTTCATGATTCCCTTCAAAGAATCGGTTTTTAGTTTGCCGTTAAAACTTAAACCGATGCGGTCCCATCTAAAATACAAGCTATCATAGAATAAAGCATATTCAGCCATGACTTGTGGCTTTAACTTTGGTTGATCAGGAATACTTACGGAAATGCTTCCATCCCTTCCGATCCCTTCAATGGTTAAATCCATTAAAAATGATTGTCCAGCCACTTGAAAGGAACTGTGCCATACGCCATCAAGTTGTGCATGAAGGGAACTGGCGCAAAACAAGAAAATTATAAGTGCTTTTTTCATGCTTGCTTGTATTCTGGAAATAAGGTGGTAATCCCTGCTTCATTTGCCTGACAAACACCACGTTCGGTGATGAGTGCCGTCACTAATCGAGCTGGCGTTACATCAAATCCGTAATTTGCTGCGGGTGTCGTTTCTGGACAAATCAACACCGAGTCAATTTGACCATCACTTCGTTTCCCCTGAATGAATTTCACTTCGTTTTGATCGCGTTCCTCAATTGGAATCTCAGTCAATCCGTCGCGAATAGTCATGTCTAACGTCGTCGAAGGCAATGCCACGTAAAAGGGAATTTCATTGTCCTTTGCAGCCAACGCTTTCAAATACGTTCCAATTTTATTGGCAACATCGCCATTTCTTGTGGTTCGATCCGTTCCTACAATGACCATGTCCACCATGCCGTGTTGCATTAAGTGTCCGCCGGTATTGTCAACGATTAGGGTATGATCGATTCCGTGTCTCGTTAATTCATATGCGGTCAAGTTTGAACCTTGGTTGCGCGGACGTGTTTCATCCACCCAAACATGAACCTTGATTCCTTTTGCTTTCGCTTGATAAATCGGCGATGTAATTGTTCCCCACTCGATGCATCCAAGCATTCCAGCATTGCAATGCGTCAAAATGTTCACCGTTTCTCCTTTTTTTGCTTTCGATAATGCCTCAATAATGGGCAAGCCATGCACGCCAATCATGCGACACGTCTCGATGTCTTCTTCAACGATGCGACCAGCTTCTTCCCATGCGGTTTGAAGAAAATCATCCGCGTCATCTAAGGCAGCACGCATGCGATCTAAAGCCCAGAATAAATTAACAGCTGTTGGACGCGAGGCTCTTAATACCTCGAATGCTTCATCTAGAAATGCGCCATCGCGTTGTTCTTCGATTAATTCACGCACGGCTAGGTAAATTCCATATGCCGCAGTTGCTCCAATGAGTGGTGCTCCACGAACAGTCATGCTGCGAATGGCTAAATCTGCATCGCGGTAGTTCATTAATTTAACATGGACCAATTCGTGCGGCAAGACACGTTGATCTATGACTTCAATGTATCGGTCTTCGTTTGTCCAAATGGTTCTGAAAGTTGACATATCAATTGTTTTATTCGAAAAAAAATCCCGATTCAGTGAACCGGGATTTCTATGTTTTACAAACCGAAAGCGGCCTTAACTTGATCTACGTAATTTAATTCTTCCCAAGTAAATAATTCTACTTCTCTTGTAATCACTGATCCGTCTGGAGCTTTGAATGATTTGGTTACTTTTTCGTGTTTACGTCCCATGTGTCCGTAAGCAGCCGTTTCTTGGTAAATTGGATTTCTTAATTTCAAACGTTGCTCGATAAAGTATGGACGCATGTCGAAAATTTCGTTCAATTTTTCTGCAATTTGACCATCTGTCATATCAACTTTGGCTGTTCCGTAAGTGTTTACATACAAACCACATGGTTTTGCAACACCAATCGCATAAGAAACTTGTACTAAAAGCTCATCACACAAACCTGCGGCAACTGCATTTTTTGCCATGTGACGCGTTGCATAAGCAGCTGAACGGTCAACTTTAGATGGATCTTTTCCTGAGAATGCTCCACCACCGTGTGCACCTTTTCCTCCATAGGTGTCAACAATAATTTTTCTTCCAGTTAATCCAGTATCTCCGTGTGGACCACCAATCACAAACTTCCCAGTTGGGTTGATGTGGTAAGTAATTGCGTCGTTGAATAAGGCTTGAAGTGCTGGTTTCAATTTTGCTTTCACACGAGGAATCACGATTTCAATGATGTCCTTTTTAATTTTAGCTAACATTGTTGCTTCTGCATCAAAGTCATCATGCTGCGTAGAAACAACGATAGAGTCAATGCGTTGAGGAACGTTATCGTCAGAATACTCAATCGTTACTTGTGATTTCGCATCTGGACGCAAATAAGGAATCAACGCAGATTCATTGTTGCGAATATAGGACAGTTCTTGCAAAATTTTGTGTGCAAGATCCAATGCCAATGGCATGTAGTTATCTGTTTCAATGGTTGCATAACCAAACATCATTCCTTGGTCACCAGCACCTTGATCTTCTGGATTAGAACGCTCAACTCCTTGGTTGATGTCAGCAGACTGCTCATGCAAAGCGGAGAAGATTCCACAAGAATTCGCATCGAACATGTATTCTGACTTCGTGTAGCCAATTTGACGAATCGTTTCACGTGCAATTGCTTGAACATCTAGATATGAAGTTGATTTAACCTCACCTGCAAGGACAACTTGTCCAGTAGTCACAAGTGTTTCACAAGCTACTTTAGAGCTTGGATCAAATGCCATGAAATGATCAATTAATGCATCAGAAATTTGATCTGAAACTTTATCTGGGTGACCTTCAGAAACGGATTCTGATGTAAATAAGTAAGCCATTTAATATATTTTAGAGTGCAAAAATAACAATATTCAGTGGGAATGTAAAGTGTTTAAGCATTCACTATGCATAAAATTTATTCCCGGTTTTCACCATTCTTTTCAAAAGGGCATTTGGACGATAACGGTCCTCTCCATATTCATTGAATAGTTCAGTCAATTTTGCTAAAACCCAATCCAGTCCTAGCTCATCTGCCCACATCAATAATCCTTTGGGGTAGTTTACTCCTTTCGTCATGGCTAAGTCTACATCCTTCACGGAAGCAACTTGCATAAAAACGGCATCGATCGCTTCATTTATCAACATAACAAGCACGCGTTCAAAAATCATTTTCCCAATGCTTTCATCCTTCGTCGCGGTGAGTGCCTCGGCATTTTGTTCATAATTATAAAAACCTCGTCCCGTCTTTCTTCCGTAAAATCCGGCTTCGCTGTGACGTTTTTGAGTGAATGACGGTTTGAATCGTGGGTCGTAGTAAAATGCTTGAAACACGGATTCGGTAACGGCGTAATTAACGTCATTTCCAATGTAATCCATTAAGGTGAATGGACCCATTTTGAATCCGCCAAACTCGGTCATGGCCCAATCAATGGTCGCAAAGTCTGCAATTCCTTCTTCGTAAATACGCAGCGCTTCCCCGTAAAATGGACGTGCAACTCGGTTCACGATGAATCCGGGAGTGTCTTTGCAAACAACAACGGTTTTCCCCCAGCTTTTGATTAATTCTACCGACGTTTCCAGTGTCTGTAGATTGGTTTGAACGGCTGGTATGATTTCTACCAAAGGCATAATCGTCGCTGGATTGAAAAAGTGAATTCCAATGACACGGTCTGCTTTTGTTAATGAAGATCCGATGGATGCAATGGATAGGGAAGAGGTGTTGCTTGCTAAAATACAATCTGCTGACACGATTTTCTCCAAAGCAGAAAAAACGCTGTGTTTGACTTCCATTTTCTCTACGATTGCCTCGATGATTAAATCGCATGATGAAAGCCCTTCCAATTGTGCGACATAGTGTATGTTCGACTCAATGTTCGTTCTTTGTTCAGACGTGAATTTCCCTTTTTCCACTAATTTTTCCAAGGATTTGGAAACGCCCGTTTTTGCATGATCCAATTGCTCAACATTGGCATCCATTAAAAACACCGAATGACCACATTGCGCGGCGACCTGAGCGATACCAGAACCCATGGTTCCCGCTCCAATTACTCCAATTATTTTACTCATCTTCCTTTAAATATTGCGGGACGTTTTTGAATAAAAGCATTCACACCTTCCGTAAAATCATCTGTCTCACCAGCCTCTGTTTGTAAACTTTCTTCCAAATCTAATTGATCTTCTAATGAATTAAATAAACCTAAATTCACCGCTTTTTTTGTTAATCCGAGTCCATAGGTTGGCATCGTAGCTAGGTTTTCAGCTAATTTGATCACTTCCTCTTCAAAAGACTCATCTTCGAACACTTTGTAAATCATGTTCATTCGTTCAGCCTCATCTGCGGATACTTTCTCACCTGTCATCATCAACGCGATGGCCTTTTGCATGCCAATTAAACGCGGAAGGAAATACGTTCCTCCTGAATCAGGGATCAATCCAATTTTGGAGAACGCTTGAATAAATGACGCGGATTTTTTTGCCACAACGATGTCACATGCCAAGGCAATATTAGCGCCAGCTCCTGCCGCTACACCATTTACTGCGGCGATTACTGGTTTTTCAAGTTCCCTAATTTTGATGATGATCGGATTGTAATGGTCTCTTACAATTGATTTCAATTCTGGTCCTTCGGGATCAATGGCTTCTGCTAAGTCTTGTCCGGCACAAAATGCTTTTCCTTCTCCCGTAATGAGGATTGCTCGAATTTCCTGATTGACACTACAATCGTCAAGAACTTCTTGCAATTGCATGGCCATTGTTTTATTAAATGAATTGAAGACGGAAGGACGATTTAACGTGATCCGACAAACTCCATTGTTTATTTCTTTGAGAATTTCCATTTTTCTATGGTTAAAATTGCATACTTATTTTGATTGATAAATCCCATTTAACTGCTTGGCGCGTTCTGCCATGGCACTGCGCAAACTAAGTGGTTCAAGCACCTCTATTTCCCCAGCGTACCCAAGTAAATTACGGATGAATTCTTCTGATACCAACACCGTTAATTCAAACATACTAAATTCTGCGCTTTCATTCAAACGTATTTGAGATTGATGAAAGGGTTGAGATGCGATGTATTTCGCCGCAACATGATTCGCTTTTAGTACGATGCGTTCGGCTTGACCCTTGTAAGAGGTGATTCCAATGGTGTCTTGAAAATATTGTTCAGCTTGAAAATCTATGGGCAGACTGGCTTCATCTTCCAATACTTTTGGTTCTTGCATTCGGTCTAAAGCGTAAGTGATGATATCGTTTTTTAACTTGTCAAAGCAGATTAAATACCACCTGTTTCGGTATTCTTTTAAAAACAAAGGGGATACTTTTCTTGGTTTTTCCACGCCTGCCACAAAACTGGCATAGATGAACCAAAGCATTTTTTTTGCTCGAATCGCCTCTAAAATTAGTGGGAGAAATTCATTCCCTCCACTGGAAACGACCGATTCAAATTGCACATATTTTTGAATGTCTTCGTCTTCCGGATTTCCTCCAATAGAAACGCGGTCAACAATTTTATCAATGGCATTTCCAAATTGCTGAAAAAAGGGCACCTCTTTGAATTGCTGCAAGGTTTTAACCGCAAATTTGATCGAACTTAATTCGTCTTCCGATAAGGGGATGTCGTTGATGCTGAACTGAGGATCCTCGTAATAATACCCCTTGTGAAGTTTGGAATATTTAATGGGAGCATCGTGTTCCATTTTCATGTTAAACATGTCCTTTTCAATCGTAGAATCACAAATGTTATCTCCGGAATCCGCACCATAAAGTGATTCTTCACATGCCGCTCTTAATTCTTGTTTACTCGGAAATGGCTTGTACTTGTTGCGCAACATCCGATCGATGATGCGAAAACGAATCAAGGCATTTTTAATGTGAGGCATTAGTTCAAGTCTTCTTTTTTCTGGTACCCAAACAGTTCAAAGAACTTAATGGCCTGAACAACTTCGTAAGGAACATCATCTTCCCAGCTTGCAGCACCTGCTTTGATTTTACTCAGCACATCATCTGAAAGGATGTGGAGCAAACGTTCGTTGTATTCTGGAATGGCAGCAATCTTGTCATTTGCTTGCATGTAAGTGAGTAAACCGGTCAAGTTTTCCGGAAGTTTGATGTTATTTAAGCCGTATAATTCACCCGTTTCTACGTTAATTGCCGGATAAACATAGAGCTTCACATTATGTCCAAATCCTCTGCCAAATGCTTCTAGTAGCCCGCCAGGTAAATTATCATAGTACTTTTCGTCAAAGATGATGTGTAAATTGTACACGCCCATGATGACTCCAACTAGGTTTCCTTTCGCAATGGCCGACAAATATTCGAGCATTTTATAATGTTTCAAGTAGTTTGAAATCATCACCGTATATCCCAAAGAACCGAGTAATTCAGCACGGTCTAGGAAGTCTTTATCAGAAATTTTCCCGTCGGCAGTTAAGTCCTTCAAGGTGAGTTCAAATACAACTTCCAAGTCCTTTTCTTTCACCCGATTTTCCTTTAAAAATTCCTTTCGGGCCTTTTCAATCATGTCAATGTGAACCTTCGTAACCGGACGGAAACGTCCGCGCATTAACAGGATGTTCTTTTTGTACAAGGCGGTAGAAGGCTGCATGACATTCTTTGCTAAATCGAACATCGTTGCATTGGTAATGCCCCTCCGAACCAAATTTAACGCAATGATTCGGTTGTCCATTTCTTCGAAATCTGGCCCTGAAATCCGCAGCATGTCAATTTCCATTCGGTCTCTTGGAAGGCGTTGCACAATTCCGTTGATGAAATCATCAATATCCTTTGATTGAAAGTAGCACGCATAAACCAAGTTAACACCTAATATACCAAGTGCTTCTTGCTGAGCCTTGTGGCTATTATCGTGCATTTTTATGTGCAAAATAACTGTATTCGGTTTTTTATCAACTCCGAGTTGGAAACGCATTCCAACCCATCCTTGTCCTTGATTGGTTTTATGGTAATTTAACGATTCTACGGTGTTACAAAAAGCGAAAAATCGAGATTCCCTGTTTTTGATGGGCAAAATATCTTGCAAATGCATGAACTCCGTTTCAAGCATCGTGGTAAGTCGCTCCTCGCATACATAGCGAATGGTTTCACCGTACATCGAATCCGAAACCTTCATGTCATATGCTGACTGTGTGTAAGCAATCGTTCCAGAACTCCCTCCGGCTTTGAAAAAATTCGCTGCCACTTCTTGACCTGCACCAATTTCAGCAAAACATCCGTAAATATCCGGTGTTAGGTTGATTTTTAATGCCTTCTCCTCTGTTGTCAGTCTCGTACTTTCTCCCATTAATTTGGATCTTTAAATTTTGGATTTGTGATGAAATGATAGTCGCTTAGGGTTAAAAGAAATTTCTTTAACAAATATTTTTCTTGGGCATCCAGTTGAACTCCTCCTTGGTTGGCAAATTCTATTAAAGGATCAATGGTAGGACTCGTGTGAATGCCACTTGAGTAATGTTCAATCACTTCATCCAAGGTCGCAAACCTTCCGTCGTGCATGTATGGAGCTGTTAAAGCAATGTTTCGCAAGCTCGTCACCTTGAATTTCCCATAATCCTCTGGGTTTTGGGTAACTGCTCCTCTTCCCAAATCACTAAACGTAGCATCCAGTCCGTTGTTACTGAATTTTTTTACCCGCATCAATGGTCCATTGTGGCAATGAAAACAATCTGCTCCATTCAGGCTTTTAAACAAATCATATCCTGCCCATTCCTCCAAATCAATGGTGGCTAATACGGCTTGTTCAGATGCCGTAAGTGAAAGGTTATTCTCAAATTTATACATGACATCGTATTTCGATTCACTCGAAATCATCGTTCGAATAAATTGAGCAATGGCTTTCGTTGCTTTGATGGAGTCTACCCCTTCCTCACCAAACGCTTTAAAGAAACGATTACGGTAAGTCACATCAGCGTTTAATTTCTTCACCGTATTTTTCCAAGACTGATGCATTTCAATAGGATTCTCAACGGGTTCTAAAATTTGATTTTCAAGGGTGGTTTTACGTCCATCCCAAAAGAAAAAGCTCTCCCAACCTAAATTGATCAAGGCCATGGATTGACGATTGCCGGAAATGCCATCAATTCCAACGGAGTATTTATTTGGGTCGGAAAAGGCGTGCTCAGGCATGTGACATGTGGCGCAATTCATGGAATTATCACCACTTAACTGTTTTTCGTAAAAAAGATAGCGCCCAAGTTCCACTCCTTCCTTCGTCATTGGATTATCCGAAGGGATGATCATATCTGGAAAATGAGAAGGAATTTCTAATTGATAAGGCGTAGGGTTATAATCTGCCTTGTCCTTTCGACAGGAAACGAAGATGAAAAGGAAAGGAAGAATTAGAATGAACTTCATCAATAGACGGTTAAAGCATTTTTAAAGTTTTGTATGACTTTTTGCGTTAATGTTTCTTGTCCAGCACCGGTGTGTGTGAGGTGTTCGGTTTTTAAATTGATTGGTGAATTTGGATTTGCCAAGAAGTTCGACAAATCTAATTTTAAGGGAAGTTCCCAAACATGATTTCCTTTATCTTGCCAAGTTACATTAGGGAAATCAAAGGATTGTAAATAATCATCCGTTCCGATGTGAAAACTAAAACTAAGGTCGAGGTTGTTTACAGCATCCACGATGGTATCTACTTTTCCTTCAAGGTTCACAAAGATATAGCCTGGGTTCCAACCCCAATGCATGGGTCCTGCATTGCTGATATTCAAAGGACTTTCATTTGGAAATGCGGAAGGATCCAGGTGATTTAAACTGGAATCAACGCCAATTTTTCCTTGAAGGCTTGAAAATTTTGTATGGTCTCCATTTTGGTTAACAATGACGTTCCCGTTTTCCCGAAAATTGAATAAAGCCGCTTGAAGCAAGTCATTTGATCCATTTTTTAAGAGGGAAAAATAACACGTTACTTCGGTGAATTTCACCTTGTAACCTTCTGCCGTCGTATAAACGGAATCCATGTAAAAGGTTTGAGAACCATACACAGGAGTCAATGAAACCTTGACCTTTTCAGTGACAGGGTCTACTGGTTTCGGTTTCTCTGGATCACAAGCCCAAATCAATAAGGCCATAGAGAATAAAAGGGTCATTTTTTTCATTAAACAAATTTAACCCAAATCAATCAAATTTTGTTGTTAATTTTAAAAAATACTCAAAACCATTTTTTGCTCGTCAAATCAGCTTCAACTATGCAAACCATTGATCGAAATATCCACCCACTCAGTATATTAAGTGCTTCCGCAGGATCAGGTAAAACGCATCAATTGGTCCTTGAATACTTGAGCATCCTTTTGATGGATTCGAACTACAAAAGAAAATACAAGAACATTGTCGCGATGACCTTTACGAATAAAGCGGCAAGTGAGATGAAAGAGCGCATTCTATCGACTTTATATGGCATTGCACACGAAGATGTCGGGAATTCCAAGGTTGCCAATATGAAAGCAGATTTGGCACGACAAACGGGTTTAACCAATGAAGAATTGGCAAAGAGAAGTCGTTTAGCCTTGGAAGGTATTTTACATGCTTACGAAGATTTTCATGTGTCAACGATTGATAAATTTAATTTGCGCTTGATTCGATCTTTTTCCAGGGACCTAGATCTACCCGCGGACTTCGAGGTCATTTTAAATGAAAAACAAGTCACCGAAGACGTTGTCGATTTATTAATGAATCAATTAGGAACACCTGGTTCAGAGGACCTAAGCGATTGGATGTACCAATATGCGAAAGCAAACTTGGAGGATGGCAATAGTTGGAATTTTAGGTCGCAATTGATTCAATTTTCCTCCATGTTGAGCCAAGAAAAAAATTCGGAGAAAATTCAGGAGTTGTTAGGACTTGAATTGACGAAAGGCAATTATAAACGCTTGTTTGAAGACAGAAATCAAATCCTATCTGCATTTCTAGCTGAAGCGAAAAGTGTGCACGATGCATTCTTTCATTTGGGTTTGAATGAGAAGGACGTCCCTCTTAAATCGAGAACAATAAAAAACTTTACGAAGTTAAATGTAGTGAATGAATTCCCTTTGATCAGTTCAGATAAGGTGAATTTGTTCCCCAATCAATTCATGGATCTCATGGAGGAAGGTTCTAAGTTGGACATTCCAATGAGCTTAAAACACGATGTCGTGCGTTTGAATGAACGCTATCGAAGGGATTTAGCTTCATACAACTTGATCGAACTTTACCGTAAGAATTTCTTTAACATGGCATTATTGCAACATGTCGGAAATCAATTAAATAGCATGATGAATGAGGAGCAACTCATTCGGATTTCTGAATTCAATAAATTAATCAGCAAACTAGTTAGAGACGAAGAGGCACCCTATATCTACGAACGTTTAGGTGTGCGTTTTGAACATTTCCTTTTGGATGAATTTCAAGATACTTCGCGCTTGCAATGGCTCAATTTAATTCCGTTAATGATGGAATCATTGGCCCACAATCGCTGGAATTTGATCGTTGGTGATGCCAAGCAATCCATCTATCGATTTAACAATGGTCTTGCGGAACAATTTGTGAGCTTACCAGCCATCTTTAATCCTGAAAATGATGCGAGTATTGCTCAAAAAAGCAAACTTCTAGAAAGTCGTGGAGCAAAAAGGGATTTGTTTTCCAATTACCGCTCAGCGAAGGAAATCGTGGAGTTTAACAACCAGCTTTTTGAGGGACTTGCTCAGTGTTTACCAGCTACAATGTC
>Ga0208592_1000071_pt1 | contig 29488 bp, 27 predicted proteins | sample LakMenE18May10ns_FD_150712 | JGI IMG/M metagenome (GOLD analysis project Ga0208592, IMG submission 150712) | Freshwater microbial communities from Lake Mendota, WI - 18MAY2010 deep hole epilimnion ns (SPAdes) | ecosystem: Environmental > Aquatic > Freshwater > Lentic | place: Lake Mendota...
GAAATGGAGCGGGTGACGGGAATCGAACCCGCATAGCCAGCTTGGAAGGCTGGAACTCTAGCCATTGAGCTACACCCGCGTGTAGCAAGCCTTTATCTTACAGTCGGACTTACTCTTGACCACCTCTAGAACGGCGGGCTCGAACGATGAGTGCAATAAGGCCGAGGCCTGCAACGGCCACCACGGCGTATTGGAGATAATCGCCCCATTCGCCAGCCTTCTCCCACTGGTCGCCAAGAGCCCATCCGAGTGCTATCCAGACCATGTTCCAGATGAGGGATCCGGTGGCGGTTAACAGGGTGAATTTGCCAAGTGGCATTCGGTCGCCGCCTGCAGGGATGGAAACCACCGAGCGAACAACTGGAATGAGCCGACCGAAAAACACCACGTAATTTCCGTGCCGCTCGAACCACTCAAAACCTTTATGCACATCAGACTTCTTCAGGCCAACGAAGCGACCAATACCTGAGAGGAATCGTTCCATTCGTTCATCGTCTAACAACCGACCAACCCCGTACAGGAAGTACGCGCCAACAACGGATCCGATCGTTGCAGCAATGACAGCACTGACGTAATCAAATTGGCCTTCGCTGACATTGAATCCGGCGAGAAGAAGAATGAGCTCAGAGGGGATGGGCGGAAACACATTTTCGATTGCAACGAGAAATGCAACCCCAATTAATCCAATGGAGTCAATAACGCTTGTTGCCCAATCAATCACAAATGAATACTAGTTGGCGAGAGCTCTCGCCCTTGAGATGCACACGCGCGTAGCACATCGATTAAAGAACCTTGCGGAAAATCTTTTCTTTACGTGCGGTGTAAGGCGGGTAGGCAAGGGAAGGGTCAAGTTTGGTTCCGCGGCTGAGAACAGGCTTCATGTGTTGGAACAAGCGAACGCCAGAAATGCCGTGATAGCCGCCCATGCCACTTTCACCGACGCCGCCAAAGGGGAGGTGTGGGCTGGTGAGATGCAAGATGGTGCCATTCACTGTGACGCCGCCAGCAGTGGTGCGCAACAACACGTCGTTAATGACGGCTTGTTTTTCTGCGAAAACGTAGAGAGCAAGTGGATGATCGTGGGCAGTGACATAGCGAATAGCTTCATCGCTGTTGCTGACGCTGATGACGGGAAGCAAGGGGCCAAAAATTTCTTCTTGCATAATGGGCGAGTCGAGTGAAACATTGGTAAGAACTGTGGGAGCGATGTATTTGTCGGAAGAGTTACTTTCGCCACCAATGACGGCAGTGCCGCTTTTCATGAGCCCAGTGAGGCGCGTGAAATGGCGATCGCTCACGATGCGCGCATAACTGTCGCTGGCGTGTGGGTCTGACCCATAAAACTCTTGGAGAGCGATTTGGAGTTGTTCAAGGAAAGGTTGCTCAACTGTTTTGTCGACGAGCACATAGTCGGGGGCAACGCAGGTTTGTCCAGCGTTGATGAACTTTCCCCAGGCAACGCGCCGAGCGGCAACTTTGATGTTGGCCGATGAGTCGATAATAACGGGGCTCTTGCCGCCAAGTTCAAGTGTGACCGGCGTGAGATTTTTTGCAGCAGCGGCCATAACGATGCGGCCAACCGTGCCGTTGCCTGTGTAGAAAATGTGGTTGAAGTGTTGATCGAGAAGTGCAGTTGTTTCGGGAACGCTTCCTTCCACAAGTGCTACAGCAGAGGTATCGAGATACTTGGGAACGAGTTGTGCGAGAAGCGCAGATGTTTCAGCTGATACTTCAGATGGCTTCATAACAACTGCGTTGCCTGCTGCAATTGCACCGGCTGCTGGCACGAGCAAAAGTTGTATGGGGTAATTCCATGGCGCAATAACGAGTACTACGCCAAGTGGCTCGGGAATGAGTTGTGACTTTGCGGGCATTGCAACGAGAGGTGTTGGCACACGTTGGGGCTTGTTCCACTTCTTCAAGTTTTTGATCATTGCCTTCACTTCGGAAGTGACAAAAGCAATGTCGGTAATGAAACCTTCAACGTCGGGCTTGCCAAGGTCGGCCTTCAACGCGGCGCTGAATGCGGCCTCGTTGTCTTCCATCATGCGTACAAGAGCCTCTAACTGTTGTTTGCGCCAGGCCAGCGGGCGAGTTGTGCCCGAGTTGTAGGTGGTGCGTAGAGAGGAAACGATGTCGGCAATATTGTTCAGACTTGTCACGTCTGAACGCTAGCCAAGTTCATCATTTGAGTCATCATCGTCGTCGTCAATAACGTACAGCTCGTTGCCTTCCGCAAGTTCTGGGATATTGCGGCGCTGGCGCAGTTCGTCGATCTTCTTTGTTTCGCGGTTGAGGCCTTTGAAACGAGTGCCCACAGTGAGTGACTCGAGGTCGTCTTGCACGGAGTCGAAGCCCTTCTTCACTTTCTCCAGCGACTTAACGTAAAGCTCCCATTGCTTTTTGAACTTGTTGACCAGCTGCATCATTTGCTCGGCTGTTTCTTCAGTATGGAAACTGTCGGCTGCTTGGCGTACAACAACGAGAAGTGAATACAACGAGAGTGGTGAGCACAGCACTACCTTGCGCTCGAGGGCCCAGTCGATGAGGGTGGAGTCGGCTTCATGGATGAAGCTGCTGATGCCTTCATTGGGAACAAACAACAAAACGTAATCGAGCGAGATCTCGTTGGTTTTGGTGGCGTAGTCACGTTTTTCAAGTTCAGTGACGCGGGCGCGAACTGCTTTCAAGAATTCGGCTTTGAGCACATTGCGTGATGCTTGTTCGGTAGCAGCAACATATTTGGCGTATGAGTCGAGAGGAAACTTTACGTCCATATACAAAACGCGGTTGGGGGGAAGGAGGAACGTGTAGTCGGGGCGGCCGCGGCCTTCAATGGTGTCTTGCTTTTCGTAGTTGATGCCTTCAACGAGCCCAGCTGCTCGCAAGAGGTCTTCGGTCATGCGCTCACCCCATTGGCCACGGGCCTGTGAGCTAGAGAGCACGTTATTGAGGTCGGTTGTTTGCTTTGCTAAATCTGAAACTGCCTGATCGACACCTTTGAACTTTTCTGTGTTCATATCGCGCAATGACTTCAGTTCGGTATTCAACTCGGCGAGACGCTGAGTGACGTTGTCTTGTACCGCCTTCAACGTGTTGTCGATGATGTCGGCACGCTTGCCTAATTGTTCATCGCCTTTTTCTACCACTTGTGCTGAAGCCAACTTGATGGACTCTTCGCGGTCTTGTGTGGCGTTGATGCGCATGGCGTTGAGCGCTTCAGCGAGTGCACTTTGGACTGCCTTGCCGACCTCGGTATTCACGGTGGCCGACACGGTTGCAGATATTTGCTCGTTGGTCATGCTGGGAGCAAGAGGTGTGACCTCGATGGGTGCCGGTGGGTTGCTCAACGCTGTGCGCTGACGGATGATGAGAAAGGCGAGTGAAGCGATGAGGAGGCCAATGATGAGCCCAAAAATGGTTTGCACGGCTCCATAGTACAAATGGGCTGTTACATGGCAGGGATGTAGGGTATTTCGATGGTCCACAGCGCCGCAGCGGCATCTAACGAGCACGTCGATGTCCTCGTAGTGGGCGCGGGAATCTCGGGCATTGGGGCCGGATATCACCTCAACACCATGTGCCCATCGCGAACCTATGCGATTCTTGAAGGTCGTACCGACATCGGTGGCACGTGGGACCTTTTTCGCTACCCAGGTGTGCGCTCCGATTCCGACATGCACACCTTGGGCTTTCGGTTTAAGCCCTGGACCGAGGCAAAAGCCATTGCCGATGGCCCCGATATCTTGCGCTATTTACATAGCACCATGAATGAGTTCGATATCGCCCGGCACATTCGCTTTGGGCACTTGGTGAAGCGTGCACAGTGGTCGAGCGAGACATCACAGTGGTCGGTGGAGGTTGAACGGGTAGGTACCGGCGACACAGTGACGTTCACTTGTGGTTTTTTATTTATGTGCTCGGGTTATTACAGCTACCGCGAAGGCTTTACTCCTGAATTTCCCGGACGAGAACGTTTTCGTGGAGAGGTAATTCACCCACAAAAGTGGACGAACGATGTTTCCTATTCGGGTAAACGCGTCGTTGTCATTGGCTCAGGAGCTACAGCAATCACGTTGGTGCCTGCAATGGCGAAAGACGCTGCGCACGTCACCATGTTGCAGCGCTCGCCAACGTATATTGCGGCCCGCCCCGACGTCGATGCATTTGCAAATGCATTGCGCAAATATCTTCCGTCAAAAATTGCCTATGCAATTACGCGACTGAAAAACACCAAGTACCAGCAGTTGGTGTATCAGCGCTCGCGCACACATCCCGACAAAGTAAAAGAGATTTTGCTCAAAGGGGTGCGTGAACAACTCGGCCCCGACTACGACATCGAAAAAGACTTCACTCCTACGTACAACCCGTGGGATCAGCGCTTGTGTTTGGCGCCGAATGGAGATTTCTTTCAGGCAATGCGTGATGGTAGAGCGTCGGTAGTAACCGACACCATCGACACTTTTGATGAAACCGGAATTGTGCTGTCATCAGGCGAGCATCTCGATGCCGACGTCATCGTGACGGCCACCGGGCTGCAGTTGGTCACTTTGGGCGAAGTGCAATTTGAAGTCGACGGCAAGCCTGTTGATTTTGCTCAGACGTGGACCTACAAGGGAGTGGCGTATTCTGGGGTTCCCAACTTGGCCTCGTCGTTTGGCTACATCAATGCCTCGTGGACCTTGCGTTCAGATCTCACCTGTGAGTACGTTTGCCGACTGCTGAATCACATGGCGAAAACAGGAACAACACAGTGCACGCCATGTTTGCGCGATGTCGACCAGAACATGCCCGAGAGCCCTTGGATTGACTCATTTAGTGCGGGTTATATGCGGCGCGTGATGCATCTTTTCCCTCGACAGGGGAACCATGCCCCGTGGATCAACCCGCAAAATTTCGCTCGTGACAAGAAGATGTTTCGCCGTGCTCCCTTAGATGATGGTGCAATGCAGTTCACGAAAGCGCCAGTGAAACTGAAATAACAATGGGTGTACGCATTACGTTCATTGGAGCTGGAAGCACCGTGTTTGCAAGAAACCTGATGGGCGACATTTTGAGTTTCCCCGAACTCTCAGATGCCACCATTGTTCTGCACGATATTGATGAAGAGCGTTTAGCTGTATCTGAAGTAGTTGGTAGAAAAATAGTTGCAACTCTTGGTGTGAGCGCCAAAATAGAAGCAACAACAGATCGTCTGGTTGCCCTCAATCAGGCAAACTATGTCATCACCATGTTCCAAGTGGGCGGCTATGAACCATCTACTGTCATCGATTTCGCGATACCTCAAAAATTTGGTTTACAGCAAACCATCGCCGACACATTGGGAATTGGTGGCATCATGCGTGGGCTGCGCACCATTCCTGTGCTCCTAGATATCTGTCGCGATATGGAAAGAGTGTGCCCAGATGCATTGCTCTTGAACTATGTCAACCCAATGTCAATATTGTGTTGGGCCGTCTCAAAGTCATCTTCAATACGCACAATTGGCCTATGTCATAGTGTGCAGCATACGGCTCAGCAGTTGGCAAGTGATGTAGGTGTTCCTTATGAAGAGGTGCGCTACGAGTGTGCAGGTATTAATCACATGTCGTTTTATCTTTCCTTCGTTCACGCAACAAAAATGGGAGACGTTGATCTTTACCCTGCAATACGCCGCCGTGGTGAGCGAGTTCCTTTGCCCATGCGCGGTGAGAAAAACCGCAGCGATGGCGGCACTTCAGGGCTTTCAGACGCCGTGCGTTATGAAATGCTGAAACGGCTGGGTTATTTTGTGACGGAGTCAAGCGAACATTTCGCCGAATATGTTCCTTGGTTCATCAAGTCGCATCAACCTCACCTCATTGAGGAATTCGGCATTCCGCTCAATGAGTATCTGCAACGTTGTCAAACGCAAATTGCTGGCTGGGAGAGTTTGCAAACAAGACTTTTAGATCCTGAAGCACAGCTCAAGGTGCACCGCAGCATGGAGTACGGAGCCGGAATTATTCACAGTTTGGAAACCGGTGAGCCACGAGTGGTGTATGGAAATGTGTCCAATAGAGGGCTCATATCGAATCTACCGGACGATTGTTGTGTGGAAGTCGCCTGTTCGGTAGATGCTCGCGGAATTGTTCCTCAGCCGGTGGGAAAACTTCCTCCACAATTAGCCGCATTGATACAAACAAATATCAATGTGCAGGCGCTCACAGTTGAAGCCGCGTTAACCGGTCGTCGCGACCATATCTACCACGCTGCAATGCTCGACCCACGTACCGCTAGTGAACTCAATCTACAACAAATTTGGGAATTGGTAGATGAACTTCTCTTGGCACATAAAGATGTACTTCCAGAAAACTTTTATGCCTGAGTCGCGCACGTATAGAGCAGTTGCTCCAGGGCGAGTGAATCTCATTGGAGATCACACCGACTACACCGGTGGGCTGGTGTTGCCTATGGCTATAAAAATGTTCACATCAATAGAGTTCTCGTTGCAGCAAAACTATGTTGAACTGAGATCCGAATCGGAAGAAGGTCATTATCGACGCGCATTGTCGGAAAGAAGTAAAACTGGAGTTGGTTCGTCGTGGGGACGTTATGTCGACGCAGTTTTTTCGCTTATCGCAGAACCGCATGGGCTCACGGGTGTCATCCGGAGCACGCTTCCAATAGGCGCAGGCCTATCGTCGTCGGCGTCGTTAGAGGTTGCGCTTGCACTTGCCTTGGGCTTTCAAGGAGATGAGTTGTCATTGGCGTTGCTCGGGCAACGTGCTGAACACATGGCCACGCAAGTGCCGTGTGGGATTATGGATCAGTTGTGTATTACCTCTGCCGTCGCTGGCAGCGCAAGCCTCATTAATTGCTCTACATATGAAGTGGCACATATTCCCATTCCAGATGACGTGAAGGTGGTGGTGCGTTTCGTTATGGCTCGTCAACTAGAAGCTTCGGCGTATGCGCAACGTGTTGACGAGTGCCGACTCGCTGAACATTTTGTTGGGCCTTTGAACAATGCAGACATGAGCGATATTGCGAAGATTCCCGATGCAATTGTGCGCGCGAGGGCCACGCATGTCATTTCTGAAAATGCCAGAGTCTTAGCATTTGCGACAGCGCTATCAATCGGTGATTTTTCGTTAGCAGGCGAAATAATGAATGAAAGCCACAAAAGCCTGGCGGAGAACTTTGCCGTGTCGGTGCTAGAGATGGATCAAGCTGTCGCTGATCTTGTAGCGACTCCAGGGGTATACGGCGCACGCATGACAGGAGGGGGCTTTGGGGGCTGCGTGGTTGCACTGTGCGAGCCCAATGCAAACGTCGATGGGTGGGTGGTGGAGCCTGTGGGTGCAGCCCATCTCCAGTAATTTCCATGTCTGAGAAAATCGCTAAGGTGAAGAAAACAGCCAAGGGGGATTCATGGGCATTTTGGGAAATTATCCGCTATTTCAGCAAGCATATTTAGTGAACAACATTGATGAGTCAATTCAGAAGTGGCACGACTTGTTCGGTGCGGGGCCTTTCTCGGTCACCGACCATCACAAGTGCGACACATTCGACTACCGCGGCACGCCACAAGAGGCCGATGTGTCGTATGCATTTGGTTACTTGGGCGACACGATGATTCAGTTCATTGTGCAGCACGACGAGACACCTTCTATTTATCGCGATATGTACAAAAATGGTGAAGAGGGCTTCCACCACATTGCGTACCTCGTCACCGACTTTCAAGCAGAGCGTCAGCGCTTGCTCGACATGGGCTTCGCACCCGCATGTGAGCTCTATGCCGATGGCGTGAATGCGTCTTACTTCGACACACGCGAAGTAACCGGTGGCTTCACCGAAATTCACGGTGACCCACCACACATTTTGGGCATCTTCGCCGAATGGCGCCGCGCTCACGAAATCATGAAGCCTGGCGACCCACTCATCTGGCGCCGCAAAGAAGGCCGTCGCTCCACCGACAAATAACCCAAGTGTTCTCGGCGCCGTACGTATCGTTTTTCGTTACGTTACGCGCCGAGAAAACTCACCTTTCACATGAATCGGGGGATCATGAAACGTGAAGTGAAAGAAGTAGTCGAAGGACTGTATTTTGGCGAAGCGCCGCGTTGGCATGAAGGTCGACTGTGGTTGAGTGACTTCTATGAGCATGCGGTACTTTCCGTCGGTGCAGAAGGAGACCTGCGCACCGAGCTATCAATTGATGATCAGCCGTCAGGACTCGGATGGATGCCAGATGGTTCATTGCTCGTAGTCAGCATGACCAAGCGTCAAGTGCTGCGTAGAGAAATTGATGGCAAGGTGAGCGTGTGGGCAGACTTGTCAGACATCGCGACGTATCACTGCAACGACATGGTGGTTGATGCTCAAGGTAGGGCGTACGTAGGCAACTTTGGCTTGAACCTCGATGAAGAGGTCGCCACACGCCCCATAGAGGAAGTACTGGCCAACCCAAAATTGGCCAATCTTGCATGTATTTCCCCACAAGGAAAAACTCGTGTTGCTGCAAGTGATTTGTGTTTCCCCAACGGGTCCGTTATTACGCCTGATGGGAAAACACTCATCGTTGCCGAAACACTTGGGTTTAGGTTCGCGGCATTCACTATTAACGCAGACGGTTCGTTATCTGATCGCCGCGTATGGGCTTCTACTGAAGGACGCATGCCCGATGGTATGTGTCTCGATGCCGAGGGCAGGGTGTGGTTTGCCAACCCAATGTCTACTGAATGTGTGCGTATTGCCGAAGGTGGCGAAGTGCTTGAAGTAATTGATACAGGTCAACTCTGCTTTGCGTGCATGCTCGGTGGCGACGACGGCAAAACACTCTTCATGCTCACTGGTGATTCAGCTGAAGCACATATTGCATCTTCAGCAAGAACGGGGCGCGTGCTTTCAACTCGTGTTGACGTGCCAGGTGCAGGCCGCCCATAAAGCGAGGCGGCATTTCTCGGTGCGAATTGTTGCAATTTCCGGCACATACGGCGCCGAGAACACTTAGGGGCGGGGGAAGTGGCAGGCGACGAAATGGCCTGCTGAGACTTCATGCAACTGAGGCTCTTCTTGTGCGCAGAGGTCGGTGGCTGCAGGGCAACGTGTGCGGAAGCGGCAACCCGATGGCGGGTCCATGGGTGATGGTGGTTCGCCTTGCAATGTGACGCTGGTTCGTGTGACCTCTGGGTCGGGAATGAGAACAGAGCTGATGAGGGCGTGGGTGTAGTGGTGCCGCGGCTGTGCATAGAGGTCGTCTGGCGACGACACTTCGCAAATTTTGCCGAGGTACATCACCATGATGCGAGTGCTGATTGCTTTGACCACTGCAAGGTCGTGAGAGATGAAAATGAGCGTGAGACCGTAACGCTCTTTCATGTCGGCCAAGAGGTTTAAAATTTGTGCTTGCACGCTGACGTCGAGGGCAGAGACGGGCTCATCGCAGATGAGGAGCATGGGTTCAAGCGCAAGCGACCGAGCGATGCTGATGCGCTGGCACTGTCCGCCTGAGAACTCGTAAGATTTGCGGTCGCGAACCAAAGCCGGTTCAAGACCAACCGACTCCAGCAGTTCATCAACCTTTTTGCTGCGCTCAGCTGCGTCTCCGCGGCCCCAAATGCAGAGTGGTTCATCGATAATGCTGCTGATGGGTAGGCGTGGATTGAGCGAGCTCACAGGGTCTTGAAAAATCATTTGAATTGCCGGGCGAATCTCGCGCAGCGCATCTTTTTCCAACAATGTCAGGTCGCGACCTTCGAAGACAACGGACCCTGATTTTGGTGGAGGCAGTTGGATGAGCGCTTTGCCAAGCGTCGACTTTCCGCAACCAGACTCCCCAACAACTGCCAATGTTTCGCCGCGTTGAACATCGAAAGACACACCGGAGACGGCTTTAACAACCTTCTTGCCAGCCGCTTTGAACTCTACGGTGAGGTCTTCAACGGTGAGGAGAATGTCGCCGCCAGGCCGCAAGTGAGCCTTTCCTGAACCAGCCATTAGTGCGCACCTCCAATGGGGAACCAGCAGCGATAACCATGCTCAGGTCCTGCAAGAACCATAGGTGGCGCTTCTGTGCGGCACTGATTCTGTACGTATGGACATCGGTTGGCAAATGGGCAACCTGGTTCGGGCTTCGTTGGGTCGGGGAGTCGACCACTGATGACGGGTAAACGCTGCCCACTTGGCATGTCGAGGCGGGGAATTGATTTCATGAGAGCTTCGGTATAGGGCATTTTTGTATTCGCAAAAAGTTGCTTCGTTGGCGCGTGCTCTACAACCTGCCCTGCATACATCACTGAGATGTAGTCGGTGTGGTTGGCTACAACACCGAGATCGTGGGTGACAAGAACCATTGACATGGTGAGTTCTTGACGCAGGTCGGAGAGCAAATCAAGAATTTGTGCTTGTACTGTGACATCGAGTGCTGTCGTTGGCTCATCTGCGAAGAGAAGTTTTGGATTACACGCAATGGCAATGGCAATCATGACGCGTTGGCGCATGCCACCTGACAACTGGTTCGGGAATTTCCGCAACATTTCTTCAGGTTCTGGAATGCGCACAAACGCAAGTAGTTCTTTCGAACGCTCGATTGCTGCCTTCTTATCCATTCCTAAACGAATGCGAAGACCTTCTCCGAGTTGAGAACCAATGCGACGTACTGGGTTAAGCGCCGTCATAGGATCTTGAAAGATCATGGCCATGCCAGTTCCGAACTCGTTACGCACGTCGTCGGGAGCCATTTTTGTGAGTTCTTTTCCATCAAAGATGACGGTTCCGGATCGATGCACACTTTGACCTCGAAGGAGGCCCATAGCTGCGCGTGACATGACGGTTTTGCCAGACCCCGACTCACCTACGATGCCAACGCTGGAACCCTCGGGAACTTCAAGATCTACATCGCGCACTGCATGCAAAAGTCCACGCGGGGTGTCGAAGTCGACGACTAAGTTCTTGACAGAAAGTACTGAGGTCATATTTTCCCCTCACGACTGTCTAGGCGCGAGCGCAAATGATCGCCGATTTGGTTGCAAGAGATCACAGTGAACGCCAATACGGCCACCGGAACGTACATCGATTGCGGTGCATATGTGAACTCTCCTGCAACGCGAGCAATCATGCCCCCCCAGCTCACGCCTTCTGTAATACCAACACCGAGCAGCGCAAGTGAGCCCTCTGCAACGATGACTACACCAACTGCGAGAAAGGCAACTGCGTAGATGGCTGGCAGAACGTTCGGAACGATGTGCTTCCAAATGATGTCTTTGTCGCGCATGCCCATGGAGCGCGCGGCAAGAACGAATTCGCGGTTCACCCATGTGAGTGTTGCCGCCCGAGCAATGCGACCGAGGATGGGAATGATGACCACGGTGAGAGAAAAAATGATGACGATAATTCGTCGGCTCGATGGCACTGGTGTTGAAGCATCGGGGCTGGTAGCTAGCACTGCAACAAGTGCAAGGCCCAATACAAGGTTTGGAATGGAGAGCAAGATGTTGAAGACGAGGTTGATTCCAGAGTCAATTTTCCCGCGTCTGAACCCCGCAATGATTCCGATGGCTGAGCCGATGGAGCCACCAATACCCACCGAGACAATGGCAATAAGTAAGGAGATGCGAGCACCATTAACAACGTTCGACAATAGGTCGTATCCGTTGGAGTCGGTGCCGAGTAAATGGCCCGGCGAGAACAGGCCGACGCCAACTGCATCGAGGTCGAAGTCGGTGGGGTTTGGAAGCGGGAGGAAACCGCTGATCGCCGCCATAATGCCAACGAAGACAAGCCAAAAAGCACATACCTTTGTAAATAAGTCGAGATGAGAAATTGCTTTGCGCATTATTTACGACGTTCCCGTGCACGTGGATCAATGAAGCCAACAGCGATATCGATAGCGGAGTTGAAGAAAACATACCCAATTGCGATGATGGCTACGTAGCTTTGTAGAGCAAAATACTGCCGTGAGAATATTGCTAAACCAATTTCTGAACCGAGACCTGGAATGGAAAATATCTGCTCAATCACCAGTGTTCCGCCAATGAGTGCACCCATGTTGAGAGCGGCTGTAGTGAGCAGGGTTACCGATGAAGGTCGGAAAACATGCGTCAACAAGATTCGCCGGTTGGTGAGCCCTTTTGAAGCAGCCATAGTGACGAAGTCTTCACGCAAGGTTGCAATGACGTCGGTGCGTAGGAGGCGCGTATAGCTCGCGATAAGGGGAATCGATAGGGCGAGTACAGGCAGGGTCATCGTTTTGATGTGTTCAACGAAGTTCTCGCTAGGCGAGGTGTAACCAAGAGGGGGGAACCAGCCGAGTTTCACTCCTAAGAAGACGGCAAGTAGCAAGCCAAGCACAAAGTTAGGAACTGAAGCGGCGGTAAAGAGGCCGTAACTAATGTAACGGTCGCTGCGCTTTCCGGCACGGTACGCAGTGAAGATTCCGAGTGGAATGGAAAAGAGGAGTGAAACGATTTGAGAGTATAAGACGAGTTGCAATGTGATGGGCAGGGCACGCCCCACGCGAGTACTCACGGGTTCGCCGCCACCACCAGGCTGAACAATTAAACCAAAGTCACCACGGACGAAGTCCCAAAGCCAACTGAAGTAATAAGAGACAAAGTTTTTGTCGAGACCCAGTTCGCGAATTTGTTTAATACGGCTTGCCTCATCGGGAGCATTGACGTATAAGTCTTTGAGCCCAACTGGTAGAAGGCGAAGGAGCAAACTCAGAAGAAATGTTGCTCCAATGAGGACAGCAGCTAACTGAACGAAGCGGCGAAAGCTCTCAATTGTTTTATTGCCTAAGCGCATGTGTTGCTGCCTCCTTTTTGAACTCTAGCCGACTGCGTGTCTGTGGCATCAAACGTTGAGATGTAAGAGAGAGAAAAAGAAAATGCCCGGCGGGAAATTCCGCCGGGCATTTTCTCGTCATTTCGTAGGGTTACTTCTGAATGTAAACACCAGTCCAGTTAACACCTGCATTGGTCATCGGAATTCCTGCGCCGCCAGCAGCGAGCGTGAATTTGTCGAAACCTTTGATCTTGCTGTTAAAAGCGTAGGTGTAGTTCAGAGTTGGTGTGGGAACAACAACTGCATTCTCTTGAACGTACTTGGTGACGGCCTTCAACTTGGTTGCACGTGCAGACGTAATGTCTTGCTTAGCGCTCCATACCAATGCACTCAACGCGGCGTCGGTATGGCGTGTGACGTTGAGACCGACACCGAATGCGACAAAGGTAGGTACAACTTTCAAGAAGTCGTTACCTGGCTCTTTGAAGACGTTTGGTGAGAGGAATGGCAAGATGAAACTTGTTCCTTCGCCCTCGAACAAAACAACTGGGTATGCCTGGTATGGGTTGAACTTTCCAGCTGCAACTGCGGTTGGGCCAGGGAAGGCATTTGCCACTTGTGTTGCGGCGTCTTCCACCAAGAGGGTGGACTCAATGCCAGACTTCTTCAAGATGGTCTTTACCGCTTGAGCATTTGCCTTACTGTCGGCGCTGGTAGTTGCCACAAGTTGAACTGTGAGTTTCTTACCAGTCTCTTTGAAGTAAGCTTCTTGGAAAGCCTCTGACTTCTTGGTGTCGAACTTCAAGAATCCAGCCTTGTTGTACATGATGTTCTTCGGACCAACAATTGATGTTGGAATAGATCCGAGGCACTTGCCCTTGAAGCAGTTGCGCAATTTGTAGAACGACTCAACATCCCACGCATGTGCGAATGCAAGACGAGCGTTCTTATTGTTGAACGGTTCAATTGCTTGATTCAGCCAGAAGGTGGGGAAGAAGGTGTCTGCACTGTTGATGACGCTGAGGCTCTTAGTTTCCTGGACAGTAACAACTTGCTTTACTTCGCCCGCGCTCGTGAATTGAGCAGCATCGAGGCTGCTCGACTTCAGGCCGTTCACACGCTGAGTAGCTTGTTCGATGTACCGGAATGTGATCGACTTCAAGTAGGGCAGTTGCGTACCAGCTTTGTCTTTGCGCCAGTAGTTCGCATTACGAGTGACCTTCACTAATTCAGGTGTCACTGACGAAAAGACGAAAGGTCCGGTTCCAACACCTGCGTTGGCGCACTTTGTGGCGTCAGCAATTGTTGATGGGGCACGCATGTAAAAGCGTCCTGATGCATAGAGGGTCTCTAGCCAGTCAATTTGTGGAGTCCACAAATCCATTTGAACGGTGTCTGTGCTGAGCGCAGTGACAGCCTTTAAGTTGGCTGTAAAAGGTACGCCGGAGCCAAGAGTATGGAGCGCAGCCCCACCTTTTTGAACGGCAGCAAGGTGTACTTTGCCAGCAAGTGCGTTCAAGTTGAGAGCGACAGCTGCTGCATCGAGTGCCTCACCGCTGGAGAACTTAATGTTCGGACGGACCTTTAATGTCCAGGTCTTGTAATCGCTTGATGGCGTAATTTCCGATGCAAGGAATGGCACATACTTTCCATCGGAACGACGCTCAACGAGACCTTCATAAACGGACTTCAAGACTCCAAGGGCCGAGTTGGGCACGTTAGGAGAGAAACACGTTGTGAGAACGCGGTCGAAAATACCGACCTTGATGTCTCCACCAACCGTTGGTTTCGGTGCTGCTGATGATGTGGTGTTGGCGGCATTAGCTGCCAAGGGCACGGTGGAAGCAAGCAGAGCAAGTGCAACACCGGCTCCTACTCTTTTCATCACTCGTGACCGGGTGGTCGAACGCTGGAACATGTGATACCCCTCATTGGTTTGAGCTGTGTAATCGACACTCCGTGGTTGAAGTGTCACTAGTCACAATAGTGGGGAGGTGCCTGAACTGGCAACTGCTACACGAGAAGTCGTGCACATTTCCGATGAGTTGTCGGGGTGGGGGGACTCGAACCCCCGGCCTCCTGGTCCCAAACCAGGCACGCTACCAACTGCGCCACACCCCGGAGCGTTAGACCCTATCGGCGCGCGGCCTTAATGAGACGTTTGGCAGTGCGACCAGTTGGCGCAATGTGGCGTTGGTCGAGATCGCCCATTTCTACACCATTGGTGAAGAGCACGCGATAGCGCTGCCAATTGAACCCGTTCGACAAAATCACTTTGCCAGGGGTGCCCGAAGCAACGACCCCGTCGTCGGTGCGCATATCGACAATGGAAACAACCTTGTCTCCATTGCGTAAGTCAATTTGATCGGGGTGCGGTGTGGCAAGGGCGTGAGGCTTCCAGAACGTCATACCCCCATTCTTGCTCATGGAGGGAGGTAAACCCCACATCCACGCTTCCCGATACACTCAGCATCCTGTGAAAAGCACTCTTGAAACCCTCGAAGACAACAAAGTCAAACTCTCTGTCGAGCTAGAGCAGTCGGAACTCGACCGCGGCATCGACATGGCCTTTAAGAAAATCGCCAAAGAAGTCCGCATGCCGGGCTTCCGCGACGGCAAGGCTCCGCGCAAATTGCTCGAGGCTCGCATCGGTTTAGCCGCTGCTCGCCAGCAAGCAATCCAAGACTCAGTACCGGTGTACTTGGCTCAAGCTGTTCGTGAGCACGGTGTCGACCTCATTGCTACTCCCGACGTGTCGCTCATTTCTGGTGAAGAAGATGGTGTCGTTGCTTTCGACGCAACGTGTGAAGTGCGCCCCGTCGTTACTGTTCCTGGCTACCAGGGTTTGCGTGTTGAGTTGCCAGCAATTGTTGCTGCAGAAGACGACATCAATGAAGCCATTGCATCTGAGCGCCGTCGCCACGGTGAACTTGCCGATGTCGATCGTCCGGCGCAAGTTGGCGACTACATCACTGTCGACCTTGCAGGTACGCGCGAGGGAAACCCAGTGCCTGGGTTGAATACAGACGACTGGGTTTATGAAATTGGACGTGGTTGGGTTGCTCCTACATTCGACGAAGAAGTAACGGGCTCAGTGAAAGGTGCAACACTGACGTTCACCGCAACACCAAACGGCACAGAGCAGGCTGCCGATTTCACCGTCACCGTGCAACGCGTGCAAGTGCTTGAACTTGCTGAACTCACCGATGAATGGGTGTCGGAACATGTTGCAGAACACGACACAGTCGATGCGTGGCGTGCAGGTATTACCGAGCGCATTAGCGGTATTAAGTTGAATCAGGCGCGCAATGTATTGGTAGAACGTATTACCGATGCGCTTGCTGAACTGGTCGATATTGATGCGCCAGAAATCATGGTGGCGAGCGATTTGCAAAATCGCGTGCAGAACACCATTCAACAGTTTCAGGCACAAGGCATTGCTCTCGACCAGTGGTTGTCGGCAACGGGCCAAGACACCAATGCATTCATCGAGTCAATGCGCGGCCAATCACAAAAAGCCGCCAAGGCCGACCTCGCATTGCGTGCAGTTGCTCTGGCAGAAGGTCTTGAAGTCACTTCCGACGATCTCGACCTCGAGTTTCAGCGCGTAGCGATGCAAGTGGGGCAAAAAGTCACTCAGGTGCGAAAGGCCTACGAGAAGAATGACGCAATTCCCGATTTGTCGGCACAAATTGCCAAATCAAAAGCCCTCGACTGGCTGCTGCACAACGTGACCATGGTTGACCCCGATGGAAATACTCTCGATCGCGACACCGTGCTCGGACATTCTGACCACGATCACGACCATGATCATGATCACGACCACGATCACGACTAGTTTTTGAATCAGCAACGACATCTAAAAAGCACTGAGGCTCTATGAACAGCATTACGAACTATTACGTTCCCAACGTCACGGAAACCACAAGCCGTGGCGAACGTGTTTACGACCTCTACAGCCGTTTGCTCAAAGAGAACATCATCTTCCTTGGAACTCCCATCGACGACACCATTGCCAACCTCATTTGTGCACAGCTCATTCACCTCGAGAGTGAAAACCCCGATAAAGACATCAACATCTATATCAATAGCCCTGGTGGCGATATCACGGCGCTTTTTGCTATTTACGACACCATGCAGTTCATCAAGAACGACATTGCCACCATTTGTCTCGGTCAAGCCGCTTCGGCAGCAGCAGTGCTGTTGGCCGCCGGAACGAAGGGGAAGCGCCTCGCTTTGCCCCACGCTCGAGTGCTTTTGCATCAGCCATATGCGCAGGTGGGCTACTCACAAGTGACCGATCTCGAGATCGCAGCCCGTGAAATTATGCGGATGCGCGACATTTTGGAAGAAATTTTGGCCGGACACACGGGGCAACCCATCGAAAGAATTCATGCCGATACCGACCGTGACTTCGTAATGGAAGCACAAGAGGCTCTCGCGTATGGCATTATCGATGGAGTTATATCTAACCGTCAGTTGACCGACCGTTCAGGCCCGATCCGCTGACCAACGTACTGGGAGGGCCTCGTGGCAAAATTCGGTGATTCAGGAGAATTGCTGAAGTGCTCGTTTTGCGGTAAATCGCAAAAACAAGTGAAGAAGCTCATCGCCGGCCCTGGCGTTTACGTTTGCGACGAGTGCATTGAACTCTGCAACGAAATTATTGAAGAAGAATTCGCTGAAACAGGCGACGTTCGTTTTGAAGAATTGCCCACGCCGCGCGAAATTCGCACCTTCCTCGACGAGTATGTAGTTGGTCAAGAGCAGGCGAAAAAAGTTCTCGCTGTTGCGGTGTTCAATCATTATCGACGTATTCAGCACCAAATTTCTTCAGCCGCTACACGTCGTGACGACGTCGAGCTACAAAAGAGCAATATTTTAATGCTCGGGCCTACTGGCTGTGGCAAAACCCACTTGGCGCAAACTTTGGCACGGATGCTCAATGTCCCTTTTGCCATTGCCGACGCCACCGCTCTCACTGAGGCGGGTTATGTGGGTGAAGACGTTGAAAACATTTTGCTCAAGCTCTTGCAGGCTGCCGACTTCGATGTCAAAAAGGCTGAAACAGGAATTATCTATATTGATGAAATCGACAAGGTGGCGCGGAAAAGCGAAAATCCATCAATTACGCGCGACGTGTCGGGTGAAGGTGTGCAGCAAGCGTTGTTGAAAATTCTTGAAGGAACTGTTGCGTCGGTGCCGCCACAAGGTGGCCGTAAGCACCCGCATCAAGAGTTCATTCAAATCGATACAACGAATGTTCTCTTCATTTGTGGCGGCGCTTTTGCTGGTCTCGATTCCATCATTGAGTCACGCATTGGCCATAAGGGCATGGGCTTCCATGCAACCGTGTTGTCAAAGTCCGAGCGCGATCCAGGCGAACTGTTTGCTCAAGTGCTGCCAGAAGACTTGTTGAAGTTTGGAATGATTCCCGAGTTCATTGGTCGCTTGCCCATGATTGGTGCAGTTCATAGTCTCGACCATGAAGCACTCATGAGCATTTTGACTGAACCTAAGAATGCATTGGTGAAACAGTATGCAAAGGTCTTCGGGTTTGAAGATGTTGAATTAGAAATTGAACCTGCAGCGTTACGAGCAATTGCCGACTTGGCACTCACCCGTGGCACCGGCGCCCGTGGTCTTCGTTCTATTTTGGAAGACGTGCTTCTCAACACCATGTACGAAGTTCCCGGCATGGGAGATGTTGCCAAAGTTGTGGTCACTGAAAGTTCTGTGACGGAAAAAACTGCACCGCTCATTGTGATGCGTGGTAGCAGTAAAGCTCCTCGTCAGCGTCGCGCTGCGTCGTAACTATTGTCAGATCGGCAGCGTCAATTGTGAATTACATCGAGGCTCTCGCGTATCTTGACGAGCATTCCAGTTTTGAACGCAGTGGGCGGGTGGAAGACCCTTCTCTTGCCAAAATCACCTCTATTACCGACCTGTTGGGTGAGCCACAAAGCGCTTACAAGGTGGTTCATGTAACGGGAACAAACGGCAAAGGCTCTACGTCGCAAATCATTACCAAGTTGCTCATGGCACATGGTCTCAAAGTGGGAACCTTTGCCAGCCCGCATTTGGAACGGATCAATGAACGTATTTTGGTAGATGGCGAGCCCATTCCGGACGAAGATTTTGCAGACCAAATTGCAGCAATTGCTGAAGTGGAAGTGCTTGCCGGAGTTCGCCCATCGTTCTTTGAAATACTCACAGCCGTTGCGCTTCGCTACTTCGCCGATGTTGCAGTTGATGTTGCGGTGGTGGAAGTGGGCATGTTGGGGCGTTGGGACGCTACGAATGTTGTGCACGCAGATGTTGCGGTCATTACTAATATCGCACTCGACCACACTGAATATGCTGGGCCGACAGTGTTCGATATTGCGCGTGAAAAAGTGGGCATCATCAAAGAAGGCTCCGACGTAGTTATTGGAGATGAAACGAGTGAACTTGCCGACTTTTTTCTAGACGCCGCACCACATGCGGCGCGGCGCGGAGAACATTTTGTGTGCGAAGACAACCACTTGGCTTTAGGTGGGCGCCTCATCGACGTGCGTACTCCATATGCGTTGTACAGCGATATTTTTATTCCGCTTCATGGTCGGCACCAGGGCGATAACGCAAGTGCTGCCATAGCCGCAGTAGAAATGTTCTTTGCAAAAGCCATTCATCGAGATGTGCTTGAAGAGGGCTTGGCATCGGTGGAAATGCCTGGCCGATTTGAAGTGTTGCACTATCAGCCATTGGTCATTATTGACGGGGCGCACAACGCTGCGGGTGCCGATGTGTGTGCTGAAGTTTTCTTTAGCGATTTTGACCCTGTTGGGTCGCGGCGTTTGGTGGTGGGGATGCTGCAAAGCAGAGATGCCTATGAGCTGTTGTCGGCCTTGCGTGTCGATGAGTTCGACCAGGTGGTGTGTTGCACTGCTCCGAGCCCACGAGGTATGCCAGCGCGTGAACTTCGTGACATTGCCAAAGAGATGGGATGCGACGACGTCGTGGCCATTGACGACGTGGGGGAGGCGTGTAATCGGGCACTACTCAACGCTTCTGCCGACGATGCCGTCCTGATTACGGGTTCTCTCTATGTTGTGGGTGCCGCCAGAAGTCACGTGTTGAGGGTTTTGCCCTAGAAACATCCCTAGAATGTGGAAATGAGCACCAAAACACTTGTCCTTTTGAAGCCAGACGCCGTAGAACGCGGTCTCGTAGGAAACATCCTCACCCGATTCGAAACCAAAGGTCTGAAAATCGTCGCCATGCAGTTGCGCACCCTCGATGCTGCAACATTGGCTCGCCACTACGAAGAGCACGTTGGCAAGGGCTTCTATGCAGACCTCGTTGCATTCATGGGTCGCAACCCTGTTGTTGCCTTGGTGCTTGAAGGCCCGGAAGACACATGGGAAATTGTTCGCGCCATGATGGGTGCAACAAACCCACGTAGTGCAGCACCTGGAACCATTCGTGGCGACCTTGGCACGCTCTTCACCGAGAACCTTGTGCATGGCAGCGACTCCGCAGAATCTGCTGCCCGTGAAATTCAGATTTTCTTCCCAGGTTTGTAGAACTACCGAATTTCTTACGTGATTCAATTTTAAGAGAGTTCCTTGAAAGGGAGGTCGACACATGGCTCGTGGCAATCCACTAGGCATCGGACGCGATATTGCTATCGACCTTGGCACCGCTAACACTCTTGTTTACGTGCGCGGGCAGGGCGTGGTGCTCAACGAGCCATCAATTGTGGCAGTCGACACTCGCGACGGCCGACCCGTTGCGGTGGGCTTTGAAGCAAAACGCATGCTGGGGCGTACGCCCGGGCACATCAAATCGGTGCGGCCATTGAAAGATGGTGTCATTGCCGACTTCGAAATATGCGAAAAAATGTTGCGCTATTTCATTCAGCAAATTCACACCAGCAAGTGGAGCAAGCCACGCATGGTGATTTGTGTGCCTGCTGGCATTACAGGTGTTGAACAGCGCGCTGTGCAAGATGCCGCCGAGTATGCAGGAGCGCGTAAGCCCGTGCACATTATTGAAGAGCCCATGGCGGCTGCTATTGGCTCGGGTATTGCAGTGCACGAACCTGCCGGCAACATGATTGTCGATATTGGCGGTGGCACAACAGAAGTTGCCGTTATTTCATTAGGTGGCATTGTGGTGTCGCAAAGCTTGCGGGTTGCTGGCGACGAACTCACAGAAGCTATTGGGGCATATGTAAAGCGCGAGTTCTCACTTGACCTTGGCGAAAACACCTGTGAGGAAATCAAAATTCAAATGGGTTCTGCGTGGAAATTGGAAGAGGAGTTCACTGCCGATATTGGCGGACGCGATTCCATTTCTGGTTTACCGCGTCGCGTTGAATTGACCACCGAGCACATTCGCGAAGCGCTCGAAGAGCCGCTCACGGCAATTATCGACGCAATTAAATCAACACTCGATAAAACTCCGCCCGAACTCGCAGCAGACATTATGGAAAACGGCATCATGTTGTCGGGCGGCGGAGCATTGCTCGCTGGCCTTGCGCAGCGGGTGTCACATGAAACAGGTATGCGTGCAGTTGTTGCTGCCGACCCGTTGTATTCAGTGGTATTTGGTTCTGGTCAGGCTCTTGAAAACATCGATGCAATGCGTGGGCTACTCACTCAAACAGGAATCGACTAGTAGGTAGTTTTTCCGTGTATTCATTTACCCGGCGTCGTCTCATTGTGGTGCTGCTTCTCACGTCGGTGTTGTTGCTTACACTCGATCGCAGTGAGAGTGGGCTTGTAGGCGGAGTGAAAGATGCCTTTGGTGTCGTCTTTCGACCTGTCGAGCGATTCGCAAATGTGGTTTCTCGGCCGTTGTCGAATGTGTGGCGAGGCGTGCTCGATTACAGCGACATGCGTAAAGAGAATTTGGCTCTGAAAGATTTGCTCGTGAAGCAAGAAGGTGCGGCTATTGCAGCAACCGCGAGCGTTCGTGAAGCACAAGAGTTGCTTGCACTCAACGGTCTACCCACTTTGGCCGGAATCGACAGTGTTACCGCTCAAGTGGTGGGGCAGTCGCCGTCGAACTTTACGCAAACATTTGAATTGAACCGTGGTAAATCAAGTGGTATTCGCGTTGGAATGACTGTTACTAACGGTGCTGGTCTGGTCGGAAAAATTACTGGGGTCACTTTGGAACGTTCAGTAGTAATGCTGGCTACAGACCCCGAATATGCAATGTCGGTGAAGGTGGGTGCTTGTACTCGCCCGAACACCACAACGACTGCACCCCCACAAACAACAACAACGCTCGCAACCGACGGCCCTTCCACTGCAGACACTATGGCGCCGGGTGATGGCGTTACGGCGCCCGTCACCACAGTTGCGCCGTCTACCACCACAACTACCTCCACCACTTCCACAACAACGACGGTCTTGCAGCGCGCCACAACGACAACCATCAAAGGTTTCACGCCCTTTGTCACAACACTCCCGCCCATTCCAGGTGGCGGTGGCGCAACGCAAATTTTGGTTCCAGAAAGTGGCGTTCTCCTTCCGCGTGAAACCGGTGCAATGGAAGGTCAAGGCATCGACCGATTACCCGTCATTCGCTTTATTCAATCGTCATCTCGACTCGGTGAATTGTGTGCAGGTGTTCCTGTCGTCACCGCAGGCGGATCACAAAGCTTGGCACCAGCCGACCTTGTTGTAGGAACTGTGTCGCGTGTTGTAACACGTACTGGAACGAGTGGCCCGCTCTTAGAAGTGGAACTTGCTGCAAACTTGGGAAGTTTGAACTTTGTTCGTGTGCTTTTGTACCAGCCAGCCACTGAGATTCCGCAATGAGACGCTTTTTTGCAATCATTGAATCGCCCTTTACGCGGGCATTTCTCGTTGGCATGATTGTGTTGTCCTTCCAAACAACGCTGTTCAATACCTTGCGCCCATTCAGCGTGGTCATGCAAATACTGCTGTTGTGTTCTGCGGCAAGTGGCGTGGCTGCAGGCAGCGAATCGGGAGCCATTGCAGGTTTTATGTTTGGTTTCATGTACGACATGGTGCTCACTTCACCTTTTGGCTTGTCGGCACTTGTATTTGGCTTTGCGGGCTATATGGCCGGCGGGGTGAATACGTTTGCCTATAGCCCACGGTGGTGGTTCAAAATGCTCAGCGTTGGAATTTCTAGTGCAGCGGCAGTGCTCATTTACCCCGCAGCCAGTCTTGTAGTGGGTGTTGACGGGTTGCTTCAAACGCGTGTGCTCGGCGTGGCACTCACGGTGGGGTTATTTAATGCAGTGCTTGCACTACCTGCAGTTTCTTTAATGCGTTGGGCATTAGTGAAATCTAAGAAGCAAATGTTGTGGGCGGAATAAGCAATGGCTGTTGTCTCTCTCAATAAGCGGTTGCGTATCTTGGGCGGTCTTGCCGTTGCGATGCTGTGTTTGGTGACAACACGCACTTGGTTCTTGCAAGTAGTAGACGCTGAAGGGCTGCAAGAACGAGTACAGGAAGTGCGTACTCGTACCGTGCAACTCCTGCCAGAACGTGGCCGCATATTTGATTCAACGGGACGCATCGTTGCCGACAATGAACGAGTGCTCACGGTCACCATCGACCGCAGTGTCATTGTTGATGCTGGCGATAGGGCGCAACTCTTCTTGCGTATTTCTGGACCCTTGCAAACGCCATTTGCCGAACTGGAACGTCGATATAAAAGCAAGCGATACGACGCGTTGCAGCCCTTGCCGCTGAAGGAAGGCGTGTCTGAGCAAACTGCGCTTTTCCTGAAAGAACGTTCGGAAGATTATCCAGGCGTTGATATTTCTGAAGATTGGAAACGCGAATACCCATATGCTCCCGTGGCAAGTCATGTGGTGGGTTTTCTTGGCGCCATTTTGGAACGTCAATTGTCGTATTACATGGCATTGAAGTACTCGCCTAATGAGCGTGTCGGCCAATACGGAGTGGAGCAAACTTACGAGTCTTATTTGCGGGGCAAACCTGGTTACGTGCGCTATGAAGTGAATGCTCGTGGCCAAATTTTACGGCAAATGGAACGTGTAGAACCTGTTCCGGGTAACGACATTCAACTCACCATCGACTTGTCGTACCAGCAGTACGCCGAGCAAGCGTTAGAAACCTCGTTGAAACTGCGCCGACGAGTAGATGCAGGAACAGTTAGGTTGCCTGACGGCACACAAGATCCTGCCTTTCCTGAGGAGAATTTATATAAGGCCCCAGCGGGGTCATCAGTGCTCTTGAACAATGTCACTGGTGAAGTCATAGCAATGGCGAGCTATCCGAATTTCGACAACAGGTGGTTCGGCTCGGGAATCACTTCTGAAAAGTTTCAGCAACTCTTCCCACAAACTAAAGACCCCGACATGGCAATTATGGTGAACAGGGCGGTGAGTGGTCGTTACAACTTGGGTTCCACTTTTAAACCGTTCACTGCGTACGCGGCATTGAACACCGGTCAGTTAGTGGGCGGATCCGAGTTCGTTTATAAAGATCAGGGAACATACAAACTTGAATCGATTCCCAATGGTCGATGCAATGAAGGCGTGAAGTGCGTTTTTAAAAATGCATTTTGTGCCAGTACCAATTCACCCTGTACCTATGGGCCAGTGAATGTGGAAGACGCTCTAGCAGTTTCTAGCGACACCTTCTTCTACAAAATTGGTGAGCAAATTCTCACACAGCGCGGATACAAGCCCATTTTGGAAGAGCAAGTTCGCCTCTTTGGTTTTGGTTCACCAACAGGAATTGATCTTCCCTACGAATTTGGTGGAGCTTTGCCGAGCAAGGCATTGAAAAAGCAGTTGGCCGATGATGGTGCAATTAGCAAAGAAGAAGGGCGCGCGTTTTATGTAGGCGACAACGTGCAGTTCGCTATTGGACAAGGTCTGTTGTCGGCCACCCCTATTCAATTAGCGGTTGCATATTCTGCTCTTGCCAATGGTGGGTTGGTAGTGACTCCGCATGTGGTGAAAGCGATTCTCGTTCCAGGCACGCCTGACGGCGATTCTGGCTTCATTGACATCGCGCAAATGGTGGTCGAGAAAGACTTCACGCAAGGTCGTATTCAGCGCGAAATAGACATGAAAAAAGAAAATCGCGATCCCATCGTTAATGGGTTGCGCAGGGTAATTGAAGGGAAGGGTGTTGACTTTGGGTATTACCACAAGGCCACGGGCGAAAATCTTTTTAAAAACTATGCACGCAAGACGCTTCCCCTTGCAGGAAAGACCGGTACGGCGCAGGGCTTCGGTAACTATCCATGGAATGACTCATCAGCTTTCGCTGCATTTAGCCTCGACCCCAATCAGCCATATACCGCTGTTGCATACTTAGAGAAATCGGGCTATGGCTCGCAGGCGGCAGCCCCAGTGGTGAAGTGTCTCTTTTCTGCGTTAGCTGGCCAAACCAAACCGAGTGCGGTGGTTCCTAGTGACCCCCTCGACCTCAATGCCACAGCAGTTTCGCCTGTCCAATTTCTTGCAAACCCGTTATGCCTCAGTGGCTTTGGTGGAAGTGTGCGCGATTAATGGGAATCTTCGACAACGTGCGCTTGGGTGGTTCTACTTCGTTGAGTGGGCGAAGTACTTCAACAATGGGAAACTTGCGCCGCAGTATGGCCGACCCAAGTCGCAACGTCGACTGGATCTTGATGTTCGCCACCGTTGGTTTGTCCATCATTGGCGCAATTGCGGTGTACTCGTGCACGCGACCAAGACTCCTTGCCCAAGGTTTAGACCCCTATTACTTTCTTCAACGGCAAATCATTTATCTCATCGTGGCTGCTGTTGCGATGGTGGTTCTCATGGCAACCGACTACGAATGGTTGCGTGGGCGTAGTGAGTTTCTGTTCGGAGCCTCGCTTGTAGCGCTCATTTTGGTTCTTGTTGCTGGCACGGTTCGAGGTGGCGCACGTTTGTCGTTCGACTTCGGGTTCGCCTCATTCCAGCCAGCAGAGTTCACAAAGTTCACATTGCTGTTGTTGCTCGCTGGCTACCTCTCTGAAGAGGAAGTAGCGGAAGTGAGCTACCAGAGATTCATTTCTACGTTGCTCATTTTGGGAACAGCAGTCGGGCTTATTTTGTTACAACCCGACCTTGGCTCGGCCTCAGTGCTCATTGCTTGCGCAATGGGGCTGTTGCTCATCGCCGGCGCTAAATGGAAATACATCGCATCCATCACCTTGCTCGCCACGGTGTCGGCGTTTGCCGTTGTCGTCACTGGCGTGGTGAAGACATACCAAATCAAGCGCATTGAGGCGTTCTTGAATCAGAACTCCACGGAAGAGAAATTGAAGGCAGTGGTACTGCAGGTACGGTTCGCCAAAAGGGCGGTATCAACTGGGGGGCTCACGGGGAAGGGCTTTTTGCAGGGGCCACTCACCAACGGTGGGTTTATTCCCGTGCAGTCCACCGACTTCATCTTTTCCGCCATTGGGGAACAATTCGGAATGATTGGCGCTGGGATCACCATCATGCTCTTGGCTCTCCTCATCTGGCGGATCTGGCGTATTGGGCGCCTTGCCCGTACCCGTTTGGGTCAGTACATCGCCATTGGCGCTTTCACCATGATTTTGTGGCAAAGCTTTCAAAATGTCGCCATGACCATCGGAATTATGCCCGTTTCGGGGCTTCCTTTGCCGTTTGTGTCGTATGGCGGGTCCCATTTGGTGGCATTTGCCATGATTATCGGGATCGTACAAAGTGTTCACATGAGACGGCTGCGATAGCAGGTAGTCTCGTAACCGTGCGGTAATAGCCGCTCGCTGCGACCCTTTTGTCCGAGCTGTGTTCGACACTGTTGGGGCGCGCGCGATACACAGAATCGAGACATCATGAATGAATTTTCGCAAGGGGAGCCTTCTCCCTCTTCGCCCTCATCGGGTGCGAGTGAAGGTGGGTCAAGTTCGGCACAACGTCGTCGACGCGGTTCGCGAGGCGGCCGTAACCGCACCCGCAGTGCAAACGGAACAGCCAATCCCAATAGCCATAGCGCCGAGAGCGTTCCAGAAGCGGGAAGCACCGACCCGCAGCGTCGCCCGCAAATTGGCGATACCCGTCCAGCGCCTCGTGCAGCAACTGCAGCGTCAAGCGCCTCAAGTGAGTCAGGCGAAGCAAAGAAGCCTGAAGGAAAATCGGGCAACAACAAGCGTCGCCGGGGTGGCCGTGGTCGCTCGGGAGGCTCGGGGGCAAATCGTGCACGCGAAGGCGCGGTGCTCGATGCCGACATCGTGGAACGCCGTCGTGGCCGTGAGCGCAATGGTCGACCCGTTGGTCGCTACCTCATGTGCGTACAGGTGCGAGATGGGTTCACTCAAGTGGCAGTGCTCGAGGGGCGAAAGCTCATTGAGCATTACGTCAGCCGCCCAGCCGACGATGCCAACCAGATTTACGGCAATATCTACATCGGTCGCGTGCAAAACGTCCTTCCTGGTATGGAAGCTGCCTTTGTCGACATTTCAACGCCTAAAAATGCCGTGTTGTATCGCGGAGACGTTCAGTACGACACCGAAGACATTGTAGAAAAGCCAGAAGACAAGCGCATTGAAGAAATCCTCAAAGCGCGTCAACTCATTTTGTGTCAGGTGACAAAAAACCCGATTTCGGCAAAAGGTGCACGACTCACTCAAGAAGTGTCGTTGCCCGGCCGTTTTGTCGTGCTCATACCTCACTCAAAAACATATGGCATCTCAAAGCGCCTGCCCGACGATGAGCGCAAGCGCTTGCGCTCGGTTCTCGATCGTGTGAAGCCAGCCGAGCATGGTCTCATTGTTCGTACTGCAGCAGAGCATGCAACTGAGCAAGAACTTCGTGCCGACATGGCGCGCTTGCTTGAAGAGTGGGAGCGCATCGACGCTGCAGCGAAAAAGGCAACAGGGCCTACCTTGCTTTACCGCGAGCCAAGCGTTGCAGTGCGTGTTATTCGTGAAGAGTTCAATGCAGAATATCGCGGTGTCATCATTGACGACCAGCAGTTGTACGAAGATGTCAAGGGCTACGTTGGCGCATTCAACCCAGAACTTGCTGATCGCGTTGAGCTTTACGGTTCAACGTCAACGAGTGGGGGAGTCGACACTGCTGAGGGCGAAGAGTCAGATGCTCCCACCTTGCCTATTTTCGAGAACTACCACGTGCATGAACAGTTGCATAAGGCGCTCGATCGCAAAGTGTGGCTGCCGTCAGGTGGTTCACTCATTATCGAGCACACTGAAGCTCTCACGGTCATCGACGTCAACACCGGTAAAAACGTAGGTACGTCAAACCTCGAGGAAACCGTCTTCCATAACAACCTTGAAGCTGCCGAAGAAATTGCCTTACAGCTGCGCTTGCGCGACATTGGCGGCATCATCGTCATCGACTTCATCGACATGGAAATTAAAGAAAACCGCCGCAAGGTGGTCGATTCATTCCGTTCGGCCTTGTCGCGCGACAAAACGCGCACACAGGTGCTCGATGTGTCAGACCTTGGTCTGGTGGAAATGACCCGAAAGCGTATTGGCGAGGGTCTCCTCACTAGCTTTGCTACACCTTGCCCCGATTGCGATGCCCGAGGCATCGTGGTCGACTATGGCCTCATTGGCTAAATCTCTTGCACTATCGCCATTTCAACCCTTCCGGGGGTTGGTTTGGTGAGTTCACCACTTATATGATGGGAAATCGTTATGTACGCAGTCATCGCCTCCGGCGGAAAACAAGAAAAAGTCACTCAGGGCGAAAAAGTCCAGGTTGAACTTCTCGGCATTGCCGATGGTGAAGAGGTGCGCTTCGCACCTGTTCTCTTCGTCGATGGCGACACCGTCCTCGCAACACCCGACCAATTGAAGGGCGTCAGCGTTGTTGGCCGCGTCATTGGAACCACTGGTGGTCCAAAAATTGATGGTTTCACCTACAAGCGCCGCACGAACCAGCGCCGTCGCTACGGGCACCGTCAAAAGTATTCTGTTGTTGAAATCACTTCTATCGCGAAAGGCTGACCATGTCGAAGACCAAAGGCGGCGGCTCCACACGTAACGGCCGCGACTCAAACGCTCAGCGCCTCGGAGTAAAAGTATTCGACGGCACAGCTATTCACGCCGGAACCATCTTGGTCCGTCAGCGTGGTACTCGCTTTCACCCAGGTAAAAACGTAGGTATCGGCAAAGACGACACCTTGTTTGCACTTTCTGAAGGCAGTGTAAAATTCGGCGAACGTCGTGGCCGCAAGGTTGTCGACATCGTTCCTTTCGCTTCGTAATTCGCTTTACGGCGTAATGCCGCGCGGAAGTTGACTTTCGCGCCAGTTCAGCAGCTGTTGTGCCTGCGTAAATGCGTACTGGTCGGTCATGCCACCGACGTACTCAACAATGATGCGCATGCGGTGCTCCGTGTCGTGTGCTGCCTCTGCCCCCTGTACAAGGTGCGGGAACGCCTTGTAGTGCTCGACAAGAGCCTGGAGCAACGTAATGACTGCTTGTGCTTGAGCTTGTGATTCTGGGCGAAGGTATACGCGCTCGTAGTTGAACTGGCGAAACGCACCAAGAGCCTCAGCGATGTCTGCATTCATTGCAATGCGCGTTGTTTGCTCGGTGGCATTCACCATGCCATTGATGAACGCGGCGAGTTGTTGACCACGTGTTGTGCCACAACGCTCTTGCACAATTGGGGGAAGTTCGTGAGGGAAGACAATGCCAGCTGCAACTGCATCTTCAAAGTCGTGACAAACATAAGCTATGCGATCGGCCCACGACACCACTTCGCCCTCAGGAGTCAGTGGTGCAG
>Ga0208592_1000072_pt1 | contig 29422 bp, 54 predicted proteins | sample LakMenE18May10ns_FD_150712 | JGI IMG/M metagenome (GOLD analysis project Ga0208592, IMG submission 150712) | Freshwater microbial communities from Lake Mendota, WI - 18MAY2010 deep hole epilimnion ns (SPAdes) | ecosystem: Environmental > Aquatic > Freshwater > Lentic | place: Lake Mendota...
CTTGGGGGGACGTGTTCAGGGTTAGGTATGAGGGGAACTGCCAGTACAGTCAATCAGGAGTAAATGTGATATGGGATCTATACTTTGTAAAAACTCAACCTACAGTCTTTTACGTAGTGATGCGCGCATTTACTGCTGATGGTTCTAATCAAGAGCAGATGGGCATTTCAAGCGGTGCTGCATGGCTGGGTGTGAATTATATCACGACTACAAGTTATGCAGCCGGTACTGCTTTTAGATTTACATCCTCTTCAAATCAAGGAAGCTGGTCTACAATATCAACTCAGAACACAAACGCAACTGGTCAGGTAGTAGTTTCTAATCCTACCAATAAGCAGTACAAGGTTACAATCAACACCTCTCAGAAGTTTCACCCTATTACTGACTTCAGTCTTATTTACATGATGTTTATAAAAGGTAATTTAGGTCCGTTACAGGACTGGGACTTTTACACTTGTGACTGTAATAACTCCTCAACTTTTGATTGGGACGATATAAACTTTTGTTATACTCTTTTAACTACGAGCTCTCTACATAATAAATATATTTTTACGGAGGCAGAAAGAAATATGATAGAAAATAATCCTAACGTAAATTATTATAACACTTACTTTCCTACACAGGTAAGGACAATCACAAACCAAAACCGGTTTTATATAATGGGCACCGGTATACATAACGCCACTCAATCAGCTAACTCAGGTAAACTCCAATGATCAATTCAATTATTACAATGTGCTTTTATGTTGCTGCTGTAACATCTAATGCTAACCTAGCTGGTATCGATAACCAGAAGTTCACTTTTGGTCTCAAGCAAATGACTGAAGACATTCTTCTACAACAAGGAAATCCCTTGTGTGATCAGTCTTCAGAGGGTGCAAGTCCGGTATATGTGACAATCACCGACATCAAAGCTCCAACTCAAGGTATACGTCTAGGTCCGTTTGAATTCAAGCAAAAGAAAACCATTGTAGAGGTAGACATTGCAATCGGCTCTAAGGTTTATCACGGAGTAGGAAAAGCTAATACAAATGTTGCTGCAACCCTTATGCAGCTTCAGGATGAGAATCTTGAGTTTGAAAGAACAGAATTTTCTGTTGCTGTTAAGAAGGCAATAGTTGATGCTCTGGACTAAATTTCGTATATTTTATATAGAACCAACAATGAAAACCAACAGTCATGTTTAATCAATTAAAAAATAAGTTTATGGCTTTTTGGGATATTTTTAAGGACAATAATGAGTGGAACGAGAAGACTATTGTTGGTTTCTTGTCATTCACTGTAATGAGTATTACAGCTATTGCCGATGTGGTAACAGGTATTATGGGTAATGAGCTCGTTATTTCTGATACAATTTTTAATTCGTTTGTAATAATCACACTGGGAGCTTTCGGTATTGCTGAAGCTGGAAAGATTTTCGGTGCTAAAAAAGAAGAAGAATGAGTCTAAAGAGTTTACAAACCAAAGCGGGTGTTACGGCAGATGGAGCATTTGGTCCGGGCACTCTAAAAGCAGGAATGACTTACTACAAGTTTACACCTGAACGTGCTGCACATTTTTTTGCACAAACAGCTCACGAGACCGGAGGGTTTAAAGCTTTCTCTGAGAACTTGAACTATAGTGCTAAAGGATTGCTTGGTATTTTTAAAAAGTACTTCCCTACAGAAGCTCTAGCTGCTCAGTATGAGCGTAAGCCAGAAAAGATTGCAAACCGTGTGTATGCATCTCGTATGGGTAATGGTGATGAAGCATCTGGTGATGGATATAAGTTTCGTGGACGTGGTGCTTTGCAATTGACTGGTAAATCTAACTACCAAGCATTTGCTGAATACTTGAAGAAGCCAGAAATCATGACTAATCCTGATCTGGTTGCTACTGAGTATGCATTTGAATCCGCTATCTTCTTCTTTGATCGTAATAAGTTGTGGGATATCTGTGATAAAGGTGTAAATAACGACACTATTCTTGCTCTTACAAAGAGAATCAATGGAGGTACTCATGGTCTAGAAGATCGTAAAGAAAAAACCCTGAAGTACTACGGATGGGTAAAGTAAAGTATATTTTGAGGGGACTCCTACGTGCTACGTTGGAGTTCCTCTCTTTTCATTAACCTTTTAATTAAACCAACTTATGGCAAAGATTAAAGCTCAATCGGCTGCTAGTTTTAAACCAAAAGCTCCCAAAAGCCGACCTGGTATTCACTCTAAGACTCAAACTTCAGTATTAAAGAGTTCTAAAAATTATAAGAAATCTTATAAAGGTCAAGGTAGATAATGGCAAAGTCAACTAAAAGAATACCGAAATCTACAAATAGAAAGACGGTTCTAGAAAGAAATAGAAGAATTCAGGCTAACTTAGAAGTCTTAAACAGACTTAAGAACCAATAATAATGCAAAGAGATCATAACGATGAGGTGTTTCAAGTAAAGAGACGCCCTAAAAATCCTATTAAGTTTAATATCTCACTCAATGAAGAACAAAAGCTTGCTAAAGAGATTATACTTGCAAATCCGGTTACTGTACTTAAGGGTATGGCCGGAAGTGGTAAAACTTTGGTTGCTGTTCAAACTGCGTTGGACCTTCTATTCACTAAACAAGTTGAAAAGATTATCATCACAAGACCAACGGTGGCTAAAGAAGACATTGGCTTTCTCCCAGGAGACATCAAAGAAAAAATGGACCCCTGGCTTGCACCAATCTACCACAATCTCTACCTCCTCTATTCAAAAGAAAAGATTGATAAAGAAGTAGAAGAAGGTACAATTGAAATCTTACCGTTTGCATTTATGCGTGGTAGAACTTTTGTTAATGCTTTTGTTATTGTAGACGAAGCACAGAACGTTACTCATACACAAATGGAAATGGTATTGGGTAGACTTGGTAAAGGTAGCTGGATGTCTATATGTGGAGACCTTGCTCAGGTAGATCTTAAGAATAAAAAAGAAACTGGATTTTCTTTTCTTTCTAAGTTAGAAGAACAAGTAAAAGGTGTGCGAGTAGTTGTACTTAAGAAGAATCACCGTCACCCAATTGTAGAATCTATTCTAGAAGTATATCAAACATTTAGAGATTAGAAAAATAAAAAGAGAGGGCTATTAACCCTCTCTTCTTTTTTCCTCCATACGGAGTATGCACGGCATGCAATTAAGGGGGTAGACCCGGGCCCAGCTAAGCCGTTCACGCAGATACGGAAGGGCCCTTTTTAAGGTCTACCTTTAGATGTTACTTTTCTTATTCTTATTGTAATAAAACTGACGCTTTTGCTTTTGTTTTAAATCTTCAAATTCTTCTTTCAAAGTTTTGATGTCTTTCTTTACGTTGAGTAAGATACCCAAATATACGACAGCGGTAATAAAGCCAACAAGGGCTAGTGCAATTTCCATAATTATTTGTTTGTTTGAACTTTTTCTTTCAACATTGCTTCAATAAGAATCATATAGTTGATGACATCACCAAACTTTTCATCAATCAGTTTGTCTGTAAGATGATCTGTTCTACCGCTATCAACTTCTCTAATAAGAGCACGTATTGATTGGATATGTTTAGTTACATAATTCCAAGCAATAGCCTCTCTAGTGTTAGCTAAACCGATAGAAATACCTTCTTCAAAGTTTTCAAAAGCCCCTGAGTTATAATTATACTCATCACCTTTTGCTTGTAGCACATTAGAGGTTCGTTCTTTAACGAAGTCAACGTAATTAAAAAAGTCTTTTCTGTTCATGATTTAAAGTTTTGAGTTGGGTAACCGTCCCCAGATACCAGGGACGGTCACACAAGCAACCCAAAGTTAGAAATTTAACCAGTCTAAATCATTATCCTCCTCAGTTTTATTTTCTTCTTTAACGTTTTCCGTTAAATCTTCAACAAAAACTAATTCAGTGCTAGTTTCTTCTTGTTCAAGAATAGCATCTACTTCTTGATCTAGTGGTTGAAACTCTTCCATCAACTGATCATCATCATCCTCCGATAAAACTACTGCTTGAATGTTCATAGGTGCAGCAACTGTAGAAGTTAGATAATTCTTAGTAATCATTTCATGAAGCTTATAATGAGCTTCATCAAAACTAATTGGGTGCTCCTCTTTAAGAGCATGGGTAACGTGGTTATAGAAGTGCCACAATGAGTTTTTCTCACCTGAATACATATAACTAGGAGCTTTAAGCTGCTGTTTTACAATATTCATTTGTACACTACCAACAACATCATCCATGAAAAGACGACCGAGTAATTCATTAATCTCAGCATTGCTAAGACTACGATCGATCATACTGTTCTTATCTTGGACCATCTTAGCAAAGACATTAGAAGCCAGCTTGAATTGTTCTTCAATCTGATCTACCATCTCTACATAAGCTGTGTTACCCTTTTTGGCACTACCAATATGCTTGCGAGAATACTTACTGTAATCCGCAGTTAGCATACCGTTTAGACAAACACTAACATAAGTGCCCATTCCACAAGAGAATCTGCGCATTTTATTGTAGCTGTTAGTCCAAGCAAACATCAACTTGATGTCTGGATCGTTACCATAGTTCAAAAAATACTGACCGGTGGCAATGTTACCACCTAGAGTAGTTCTGTAAACAGAATTAACAATGTCAATTCCGTGAGCAGCAGCCTGACGTTTTACTTCACTGATAATTTGAGTGTAAGTAATTGGTGCATACCGCTTGCCGTGATTGGGGATTGTAACGGTAGCAAGTTCTTGCTCCGTAACACTAGGGATTTTTTTCATTTTAAAATAAAAGTGAGAGTTGAGAACCACGAGCACTTTCTATTTCTCTCGTAATTCTCTGTAAGTAATATTTATAGTTAATGTCATATTCCTCAAAAGGTTTTTCTTCGTACTGATTAAATACAGTAACGACCCAAGATCCGGCATCAATACTGATGATTTTACCCGTCTCTCTATGCATTTTATGCATTTTGCAACCTTTATTGGATAAATAGTAACGAGTGATCTTATGCATGTTTTGCAGAGTCTCCTTACCATTTTCTACGCAAACAATTTGTACGGCGTACGCACTGTTTGCTTTTACCCCACCGCAGAAATCATAAATGTTCTTGTTAGTCATTATGTAATCTTCGGGAAGTATATCGTGCACAAAGTAATTGTAAACAGCTTTTGATATCACAAGATGCGATTTGTTCTTGTGAAGAGCTAGATTAGAAAATTCAAATCTACCCTTGCACTTAGTAGCTGCATATGCAAACCCTTCAGGAAGAACCTTATAGACATAATCCGGATTAGATTCTTTCATCTTTTTCCAGGAATCATGATCTATAAACTTCCAATCGTGTACTGCTATGTAGTTGTTTACATCCGCTAAGATTAATCTTTGATATTTATCGTGCTCAAGCTGAAGATTAGTAATCTTCTCCCATTCTGCACATATCTGCAGGTATATATCTACTTTATTTCTAGGTATGATTGTCTCAAGACCATCTGTGTTTTGCATCAGAGGTATAGATTCTGGAATTGCAACGGATATCATCTCGTACAGCATAGTTAAACTAAGCTGACCGTTGATGGTAATCCTCATTGTAAGTTCCGGATCATACAGAAAACTGTGCTTATCATTACTCAAACCATAGGTAGAGTTTAAAATAAGCTTATAGACATAGTTTAGCGGATCTTTCTTAGGTATCTTATTTCTTTCTTCAAAGAACCATTGATATTGTTCACTAAAAGCTTCTTGATCTAGGTGACCAGGAGACCATTTGTTACGAATAGCTAGATTAGGATAGAAAGACGTTACGTCAGAAGTCATGATGATCAAATCACTGGTAGATTCATATACACCACTTGCACGACAGCCATGAATACCGCCAAGACCGTAGTCAGTTTTGACGCCGTTATTCAAAACACTATGTTTGAAACCATTCTTAGTGTTTTCTGGATCAATAATTACCGTTTTGAACTTCTCAAGCACCGCTTTGAATATTGGTGTTTGAAACTGTACATAGGATAAGATGATATCATTAACTCTAATTAAGGTTCTCTTCTGAGTCGGAAGAGCTTTTACATCTTTAGGATGCATCTTAAGCTTTTGACCCAAGAAGTATGCAAACAATTCCTTACTGATCTTTGGTTCTGAAGCACTTAATAGATTTATTTTGTAAGTTCTACTCAAGTTCATGCGAAGCTTGATTAGATCTTTACTCAACAGAACAATCTTTTTAGTTGACTTGACATCGTTTACACAATACTTCAAGGTCTCCCTGATCTGATCTGCTGTATCTATTAGAGCATTAAAGGATATGCTTGACTCTTTGATGTTGTACCAGTCCATTGTATACTGAATCCATTTAAGAGAAGAACTCTTTGCAGGATTGTCCCAATGATTCAATTTAAATACATCAATCTGTTTCAAAGTCTGCTTAAACTCAGGATACGGGGTTCTAAATCCCGGATTATCCTGACCGTGTATAAGAGCATTTGAAAACATCCAAGCTTCACGGCATATCTCTATTGGCTTCTTTGTTGTGAAGTCAGCTTCATTTTGAATTAAAAACTCAATTACTTGAGAATCGTAAGATAGATTGTTATAGCCGAAGAATATACTACCAGCTTTACCTTCTTGTTTAAGAAATTTTACCATGTCATCGTATTCATTACGATAACTAGGGTGAATCATATACGTCAACGTATCTTCATCTTCAACTCCCTCAAGAACAATACAAAAAAAGTTTTCAAATACTTCAATGTCATAAACCCAAAACTTCTTTTTCATATATTAAGTATTAGTTTTTTGACTTTAAGTGTTTCCTTTTGTATATCAACTGGTGGACAGAGCTCACCAACATCAACAAGAACATCTTTATCTACACCTAGTAGTTGTGCATATCTACCAAAGTAGAAGTCCGGGTACAGATAGCTATTTACATGATGAAACCCAATGTTCTTTATATCCTTAGATTTAAAGAACTGCACAATAACCCGCTTGAAGTCTTCAGACATAGTTGAATATCTACCAGCAAGAAACTTGATATAGTCCTCGTTAAACCTGTTGTAATTAAATACAAACAAACCCGTATTGTCCTCAAGTAAATGAAAGTTGTTAAACATTTCATTACCAAGAAGATATTTGTTCTCAAATTTATAAAACTCATCAGTTGCCTGAAGAGTGTATACACACAAGAATTTTTTATCTGCAGGATAGATTTCTTCAGCCCAAGCAACATAAGTACCTATTGGAACATATTTGTGTCCTTTTGGAATTTTTAAGAGAGGATACAAGAATACCTTCGATTTCTGAAAGTACTCTTTCCTCAGTTTCTCAATCATGACAATACAAATATACCAGTTCTAAATTTGTATGGTCTATTGTAGTCTTCGTTTTGAATGTGATATGTTGCAATTTGAATAGCGTTCTCTAGCTCATCATGATTGTGAGACATAAGAGCACTGCTAATTGGGAAGAAACAAAAATCATCATACTTATCTATTACAAAGAATTCAAACTCAAGTTTGTAACCTTTGTACTCTTGCATTGACGAATCACCCATTACTAGAACAACATAGATAGCACTTTGCAATCCATAGCTGTAAAAGTTATATGTGTCAGGATAGAAGTCATTAAGAGACTTACTGGTTGTCTTGATATCAATAATTCGGATAACCTTATTCTTGTTATCAATAACAATTCTATCCGGAATACCGCGCAGAGTAACACCTGGATACTTTTTAAGCGCAACTTGTAGCATCTTTTGTGTAATGACTTCATAGTTAAAGTCAGAACCAGTGAGCTTCAGTCTATCAGATGCAACAGCATCAGCTTTGACCATGTCTGCTCGTGCTTTGTTTCTTTCAAGAGTTTCCATGTCAATTACAATCTTACCTTCAGACTCACATAAAAACTTAAAGTAGTTTTTAGCATCATCCGTTAAGATCTTTTCTAGACGTTGAGCATCAGTCTTCAATGACTGGTGAAGATTGATTTCTATAAGAATATCAAGGATATCCTCACTATAAGCAGATAAATCAGTAGAGACATGCTCTTCATCACGCTGCTTATAAATTTTATAAACAAGTTTCTTAGTGCTTTCTGTAGGGATTACACCTGGTACAATAGCAAATTTGTCTTCAATCTTCTGATCAGTTAGATAAGCATCTACGATACTACCATCTACTGCCCAAGAATCAACAGATTCTTCTCTTTGACCAAGAATATAGTGTTTATAATAAAGTTTAGGGGAAAACAACATTTTGTTAAGCCCTGAATAACTGAGAGTTACATTCATAAATAAAAAGTTAAAAGGGGTAGATTACTCTACCCCCTGTTGAACTGGCAATTTAACAACAAAGCTTGCTTCAATAGCATCACTTTTAATAAGTCTTTGAATAGAGCTAGGTAAAGATTTAACATATTCTGAGAGCATCTTGTTAGAAATAGTCTTAAAAGCATAATCATCTTCTACAAATACTTCAGGCTTTTTTAGTTCTTTAAGCACATGCTCATAGAATTCATTAGCCGTAAGTCCAGCATACTTCAAAGATTCGGAGTTTTCTATAAAGTACCTAACGTCCTTAACTCTTCTATTTTGTTCTAATCTATGCAAAGAAATTTTATCCATGATATACCATAGATAAAAAGACTTTTCTTCATGATCAGAGTTAGCTAAAAGAATTGATGCTAGTGTTGTATCTTGATCGCTTCCAGAAAACATTTGAATAATTGTTTGCATAGACTCTTTATCAAGAATAGTCATAGACTCACAATACTTGTCTTCAAAGTTTTTAGCAGAAATGATCTTTATCTTATTCTTTGCTGCATAGTACAGCATGTTCAAAAGATAACCAGAGAACGCCAGAGTTTCCTCTGATACTTTCTCCAGCAATTCACCATGACCACGATTTAATCGGTATGTTCCTAATGGAGATATGTAAACAGTACCTTCAGTTTTATCCGGTAGCATACTTGCTGAAGAATTTGAAGCATCTTTAACAAAATAGTAGTGATCACTATGAGAAACTAAAGTGCTACCACTAAAACTATCTTTTTGATGAAGACTAGGTATAACAGTCTCAGGTCTATGATTATCTGAATGTGTAAAATAGATATCCTGTGGAAATACTATAACATTAGCAGTGTCATAAGTCTTACTAATCTTAGCTCCTTGTTTTTCAATGGAGTCCTTCAGCTTCATAGCTGACATTTTGTTACCAGGAACAAAGAAAACTTTATCACCAGATACAATGTCATCATTAGAAGAAGTCACTTTATTCAAAAGTTTTTCCCCAACTGCAATACTGAGTTTATAAACTTTATGAAAAAGAGGAGTATAATAATCGGCTGTGTTTTTCTTTACAAAATATACTTCGGAGATATGGTTGCCCAGTGCCGCTCTGACACTGGGATCAACCTCACCAAACTGGTTAAATGTAATCATTAGCTAATAGTCATTTTAACAATTTCTGGATTCATTAGAAGTTTTTGGAACTTCGTGCGGTTACCGTTTACAATTTCTCGTACAAGAGTGTACTTAAGGTCATTTGTAAATAGGTCTTCAGTCATCAAATAAGACAGTCTATCGAAAACCTTTTGGTTAATAGCAGATTTCTCTGCATTGATAAGATTGTAGTTAATCAAACGACGTGTGATTACCGATGCAATGTCTGCACGGTAGTTGTCTTCTTTACCAATAACACTAGTCAACTGTCCTTTTACAGAAGACCAATCATCCATAGACATTACCTTCTCAGGAGTAATGATCTTGTCAAGACGGTTATTGATAAACATGGTAAACATTGTTGCAAACTCAGCTCCAACAGAACCCTCACCAATCATTTGGATAAGAGGTAACTGATCTTCAAAGTTCTCAATACTAGAGATAGAATTGAAGAAGGTAGTAATACTACGAGCATTAGTTTCTTGAGTAACAAGCTCAGGGTGCATTAGCAAGAAATTGATGCAACGACCGTCAACACCATTTTCTTCTGCCCACTTAGCCCATACATCAACATCAAACTTAAGGTTAGCAGTAATAAAACGAGTGCGTTGTGCACTGTCAATACTATTAACCATGTAGTCACCATTATCCGGATTACTAGTCAGGATAATATGCCAGTTCTTTGGAAGACTCCAAGAGATATAAGTCTGACGATCAACAAGTTCCATTACAGCTTGAATGAAACGAGTATCAGCACGGTTCCAGTCATCAAGAAGAAGGATACCACCATCTTCTTTACCTGCAATCCATTCAGGTGCAGCATAAGACATACGAGTTTTACCCGTGTCTTTAAAACCAGCTTTAAGATACTCTTGAAAAGATACTTCATTAACCCATGCGGTACGTGGAGTACGCACTTCATTAGGATTAGATGTGGTCATCTTTTCTTGAATTTGATATTGTACAATTGGGAAACCTACAAGGTCACCTAATTCTTCAATCTGAGCAAGGTTTAGTTTTACAAAGTTTAATTTGAGCTCTTCTGCAAGCTGGATGATAGTAGAAGTCTTACCTATACCTGAGTCACCAACAACCTCAACAGCAACAGGATTCTTGCCCTGAGATTGAATTACTTGGTTGTTAGATATAATATGACGAAGAAAGTCTTTTACTTCGTTAGTATTAAGATTTACGTGTGCCATTTTAATTAAGTTGGATTTTGAAACCAGGTAGATCCTGATTGATTGTACATTTTGAAGAATGAACCCATAAAATTTTACAACGAACATTGTTCGGAGAACTACATTCACCATCGGTGAAGTAAATAATAGAAGTATACTTCTTAGAATTTTTGTTATAGTGATCTATAACTGGCTGAAAATCAGTACCACCACGACCTTTAACCTTGAATTCTTTCTTTGGATTAAATGCTTCTGGATCATGCATGTGAGTATCACACTGTACTACAGTAATTTCTGTACCTGTCTTATGAATGTGATTCATCTCAGATAAGAATTCCTGAAGCTCACTGCTACTTACAGAAGCAGAAGTATCTACAGCAAGCAATACGTGATTCCGCATTTTGATTTTCAATGCTGGGTTACCATCATATCGCTTGTTAGGTTTACGTCTAGTCTTCTTAGTATAGATCTTATTACTGTTACCAGCAAATCTGCGTAGATAACCTTTCCAGTCAAACTTGGCAGGCTCTTGATGAAAGATATTGTTTATGAGTTCTCTAAAATGACCGGGGATATTACCACGATCTTTTATACCCTCTACAACATCTCTAAGCTGATGCTCAACTTGTTTCTGGATAAGTTTCTTTTCTGCATCAGTAAGACTATCAATACCTTCTCCCCAAGTAAAGTGAAAGTCATCTTCACTTAGCATTTCATCAAGCTGTGGTGATGTACCATCCTCATGTGCTTGTTGAAGAAGTTTGTAGTACTTATCAGTACCTGCTCTTACTGGAAGATCAAGCTCTGGAAATGTATCCAAGAAGATACCGTTTTCAGGAAGCCAATCTTCATCAATATATTGGTTGATCTCAAGATCAGCCGCAATATTAAAGAGCTTTTTATCTTGATAGTTATCCCTAGTTACAAGGTGATTAAATGCAATGTGCATCAACTCGTGAATCAGAACACCTTTCTTGACATCATCATTGAGGTTACCCCAAAATTCCGGATTGATTGCTAGCTGCTGATTAATACCGCTTATAGAAACACCTGCTGTTGGTAAGTCATTACGCCAAACCTTATTCAGTGAAATCAAAAACAGCCCGTAAAAGGGCTGCTCAAGTATCAATGTTTTAGAAATTTTAGCTAGACTTTCATTTTTATCTACCATTTGATTTTAAATTGGATTTCTTCAACAAAGTCATAACCATAGTTAGAAAGAGTTTTAAGTAAAGAACTAGAAAACTGACGAGAAACAAAATCTTGTTGCTCTTCAGTAACCTTACCCTTCATACTCTTATAAAGACCAGTAACGTTTAATGAGTATTTGTTTTTCAATTCCTCACAAAATGAACAGCTTTTAGGAGCAAAATCATTCCAAACGGAACGCTTCTTTGTATCACAACTACGGTATAAAAACAGGATATAGACAAAATTGTCTTCATAATCCATATTCTCAATGATTTGAAAAGCAATCTTTTGGTTTTCAATATCACTAGAACTAATAATCTCTAAGAGATTGTAATAATAAGGTTCGTCAATCTTTAGTCTTCTATCTTTAGAGTTTTCCTCATCCATTCTTTAGGAGTGTTAAAATTATCAATCCATTCTTTTGCTGAGGGGATCTTACCATAGCAGTCTTCTTTGACATGCTGTTCACCTACATAACGAGTGTATACGGTTTTACCATCTGAATTAACAAATGATACACCGAATATCTTTTCACACTCAAATATTCCTTCACTGTGATGACGGAATAATCTATGGGCACTATGACCCAACCACCCTTTGGTTTCATCAAACCAATTGTGAATATGTAAGTAATCTTCTGGCTGACCTCCCCATTTTTTTACTGAGCTTTTAGAATGCTCACAGGGATGTGCCATATTAATCTTCTTTTAAATCTAAAATACTTCCTTCTAAATTTGATGATTGAACGGTTCTGTAGTTAGCTTGAATATAATATGTAGCTTCTTTAACATCAATCTCTACATATCCATAACCACCATCATCATTATACCAGTCTCCAATTTTATTGTCAAAGTATTTATTAAATACTTCACAAAGCATTTCATATTCGTCACCATGAGCATTATCATGGTAACGATGATTATCAAAAAATAATTCTATTTCACCTATATCACCACTGTCACCGGCACCATCATAAGTGATTCTGATATAACGTATATCGTCTAAGCTCTTTGAAGCAAAGTAAACTTTGAGTTCATCTAATAATATTAACATATACTCCAGGATTTTTTTTATCGTATGAGTATGGTTCAAACACTGGTATCACTATAGAAGCATTATCATCTTCTAACCACCCATGCTTTACCATCTCATCTTGAATTGTTTGAGCGGGGTTGAGGTAATCAAACTCATGTTTGCTACCACGAACGAACCGCATAGATAATTTGTATGGCTTCTCCAATCCGTCTAGCTTTTGTAGAAATTCAGCTTTGTGCTTAATCCAGAATGGTTCTGTTTCTTTACGCCACTTCTGCACTGCTTTACTAGCAATAAAGAATCTACCTGTCCAAACTCTAGAATTTTTAGAGCTTGGAACACTGCCGGGGATGAAGATATCACTCATACGTTAATAGTTGCACTTAAAATTCTTTCAAGAGTATTCTTTACACTCTCTTGTCCGTCTCTAGCTACAGCATCAGAAACATCTTTTGCTGTTGGATAGAAACATCCGTTAATACCTAACTCAGTTTTGTATCTCTCAATTGCTTTGATACCGGCTTCATCATTGTCAAACAACGTAATAATCTTTTTGTACTTTCTTTTAAGTACATCAGTATACATTGGTTTGATTACCGTGTTCTCACTGTCTGGGGCAATAACTTCTAGTTTAAAACCCATAGCATCTAGGCACATTGCATCCTTTAGTGAGGAGCAAATAACCAAAATGTCGGATTCATACTTGAGTTGTTCAATACCCTGAACATGATCAGCAACCTTAAAGAACTTTCTCTTAGGATTTTTTGGACTATAGATCTTGTATAGAGTTCCAGTCATACTGAAGTAACCATACGTAATGATACTAGGAGTAAAATCTAATGTTTTATCTCCATTGTTCATCCTGTATGACTTCAAAGGCTTGACATTATATCTTTCAAGCTGTCTGCGTGATATTCCATACTGGGACCAATACTTAGCATCATTATCAATCCAGTTACGGGTCTCAAATGATTCTATGGTATAAGATCTTTGTGGGTTTATCTCAACAGCACTGTCTATTCCAGAAGCTTTTGCTTTAGAATAGTCTTCCATTATTCTACTAATGGCAGCTTTGAAACTGATATTGTAAAGCTTTGACACAAGATCATAAGCACTACCTCCTTCACCACTAGAAAAATCTTTGAATCTGTATTCACGTTTAGAATGATCATACCAGAGTGTCATACTCGGAGTACGTTCATGTTTAAACACAGATAAAAGTTTTACTTGTTGACCATGAAGTCTTTCAGGTAGATTCAAATAATACTCAAAGATCCACGCTATAGGAACATCTTTGATATCTGTTATAACATATCTAGTACTGAGCATACCCAAAAGTAAAAAGAAAAGGGGTGGAAAACCACCCCTTATCAATTTATCTTAAAGAATCTTACCAATCAAGATCATCATCCTGTGAAACAGGAGCTGATGAAACTTGTGATTCTTGAACAAGAGCACTCTTTACTTTCTCTGGAACATATAGATGAACCGTTTCCTCATATGCTGGAACAATGTTTTCTTCAGCCTCAGCGTTTTGAAAAGCACGTCCTTTCTTCAAATAAGGAAAAGAGTAGTTAGTACGAAGTTTACCTTCTTTGTTCAAGTACTTAGAACCTCCAATAAGAACGTTCAATTTAGATTTTGCTGAACGGAAAATATGAGATACTGCTTGTACATACTCTTGAAGAGTAGCAGCGTCTACCTCGTCAACATCATTACGTACACCAAGCTCATCAGATAAGTGAGCAATAGTTTTCATAATTTGAGCATCACGGTCAATACGAGTACCATCAGTAAGAGTTTTAGACTCAAACTTAAACGGACTAGTTGCAACACGTGACATTGGACCAGGAAAATTTCCCTTATTAGGGTTATCCATATCAATTGACCATCCCTCGAAGTTTGGATTATTAGACTTACCTACAAGAGTAAGTACGAGTTCCATTTGCTCTTCGTTATAAGGCATTGAACGTAGCTCAATTCCGTATACGCGAACAGTGTGGTTACCAAGACCAAGGCTCTTATCAGGGCCGATCTCTTTTTTAGGGGTGGTATCAATACCTTTAGTTGAAAATGACATAATTAATTTTCGTAGTTAATAATTGCTTCTCTTACAAATTGAAGATCGTTAGAGATCTCTTTAGAATTAAACATCTCCATTGGGGCCTTACAGGTATTCTCACCGTTCGTCTCAGTCTCAAATAGATATTCAATTCCTTCTTTAGTTTTCTTTGCTTTTGCAAATAGCACTATAGAAAAGAGTCCCTCAAGTGTCAGCACATTGTCAATCATCTTACCGATTGTTTTAGCTTTCACTTTGCGGTTACCTTCCGTATCATATGCTTCTTCAGCATGTGTTAGGAAGTAAACCATTAAGTCATCACGCAATGTGATGGGGGCTGTGGCAATATCACTCATAGCTTTAGCTAATTGAGTAAACTTGTCATAACCTTTCTCATTTGCGCGAGCAAAGTATTCAAATGCAAACAAGTACTGGAAATCATCAATTACAAAATTTTTGATCTCTGTGCGCTCATTTACTCTTCCAAACACTTTACTTAATTTAGAAAAGTTTACTCTGCCGTCATCACCTACAATATCTGTAAGTGAAAGAAGATTCTTATTCTCAGCAGAGTACTTACTCTTCCAACCTTTAAAGGGCAAAGGTTTATTTGCCGTATTAAAGATTACCGTTTCTGCAGGATTCAAATTACGAATACCTGTAGACTTACCACTACCAGATTCACCAATAATCAATACTGAATGTGCCATTACCTTAATGTTTTAAAAGCTTCAACTAAATCTCCGAGTGTTGCATCCGTGACTCGTTTGTCTAAGATACTACTTAAACTTTGAAAGTTTAACTGTGGTTGATAATTCGATGAAACCTTTGTTTGATAATTAGTATTGTGTGCAACACTAATCTTTACAGGTTGATCAAGATTAACTGTTGGTGGAGTGTAGTCCATTACCATGATAAGTTCATCTGTAGAGATAGCAAAGCCTTCCCCATCATCACTAGTTGGAATAGCATGTTCATCAGGATATCCATTATGAACGAGCTTATACAACTCTCTCTTATCACTCTTTGGTCCCCAAGCACCATCATCATATTTACGAGCAAACTCAAAGTAAGCAGCATGTGTACGTGCCATTTGCTCAAGTTCTTTCTTAAACAAGAAGATGTATCTACCAGAACCAATTTGTGGTTTGTTGCCTTCTAGTACGGGCTTAAAGAAGCAATTATCAACATCTTCTCCAAAATTTGCTAGTGTTTGTGCATGGAAGTATAATGCTTCCTTTTTAAATTCAATATGTGTCATTAAAATAGATTTTCTTTACAATTAGGAGCATCCATTTCCTCTAATGACATAGTGGAACCTTCAAACTTAAACCAAAGCAACTGACCGGCTTCACCATCACGATTCTTAATCATATGAAATACCGTGTCATACCGTGTGGTAATCTGATATCTCATTGGACCGTAGTATCTAATGTTAAACATTCCGGGTCTGTTAGCTCCAATAAGTATGTCAGCATGCTGCATTAAAGCATCTGAGCCCATTATGTCGGATGATGTAATAAAGTTACCAGGAGAACCGTCAACGTTTCTCTCTGGTCTTTCTATATTACGGTTTAGCTGTGCTAACAATACAAAGATTAAGTCATACTTATTCTTCATCTCTGTTATCATGGCTGCCAACTCAATCAGTGTATCACGTTCTGTAGATTTAGAATTTCTAAGAACAAGACCCGCATGATCAAGAGTGTACAGAATCTTTTTACCTGGAAACTTTACACCACAATGGTATTCTATTTCTTTACGTAGTCCTTCAACCGTTAAGGGTCTACTGATTACATATGGTAAAGGAAGATTCTTTACGATGTTTTGAGCATTTAGTTTGATCTTTTCAAAGTCAGAGTCGGATAACCCTGATTTTGATTGGATTTTACTGTACGGCATATTTGTATAGCCAGCAAGCTGACGGATTACATGGCGTACAGGTGGTAATTCAAACTGAAACTCAACAACTTCAAACTGAGTGTTTGGGTTTAAGTGGTGAGCTGATCGTATAATCTGATCTTTGATTGCAGTTTTACCAACACTAGAACGTGCAGCAACAACAACCATAGTCTTCCATTCAAAGCCATCCAGGGTTTCATTGTTTAGTTTTTCCCAGGGTGTTTTAAATGAAGTAATTAATCCAGCTTTACGATCTTTAATATGTTTGATTGCCTGCTTGTAATACTCCGACTGGTGTATTGCAGATGATTCAAAAAATTCACTCATACAGATTTAGGTCTAAAGAAGTCTGGTACAAAGTCATCATCAGATGTGCTATCACGAGATTCAATCTCAGCAGCAAGTCTTGATTTACTCATACCTCCCTCCATTTTATAAATAAAAGTCTTAGACCCTAACATATAGTCCATATTGTCTCTGTGACCATTGATATATTTTTGTGTGACCTCAAATATTATATTCCATTCTTCATTAGGGTAATCAGTAAAGAACTTATTAAAAGCTTGAATAACCTCTTTGATTGGATCTCTTAGAGGATATTTACGACCATTAATAATACGGTTTACTTTAGGCCAGAGACTCTGGTATTTATCTACATTATCAAGGAAAGTGGGATCTTTAGTAAGATCTCTTTTAGTTTGACTCTTTAGAAATAAGCCAATTGACTGATCCAGTAAAGCTTTGCCCTTTGTACTGAGAATAGGTTTCCTATCAACAATACTAACTAGGTCTCTAGAGATCATATCTCTTATGCTTAAATCCCTTTTAATCCTTTCAGGAGCAATATGGTTAATGGATATTGCATACAATACCATCAATTCATTTGGGGTAATATCATGCTTTAAGCACAATTTGTATAGTCCCTCCATTGAAATATCAAAATTATGTGTTATTTTATAAGTGAGGGATATGCTCTCAAGGTATTGCAAGATACGAAATGTTAGGCTTGCGAGCCGGCCAGGACTCCACCTTGCAACCACCGTGGCAAAGTACCGTGGTGGTGGTCGTATTGTAAATTATCTTCTTAATAGCAGGGGCTTTCTTCACTTTCTCAAAGAGCGACGGGGTCCTGTGTTTTTTATAAAACTATGGAACAGAATAGTTCTAACATCTTAAAAGAAGTTAAAAGTTGGATTACTCCAGCTTTACTATCTTTTGTCTCTATGATGCTGTATCAAGACATGCAAGAGATGAAGAGTGATATAAAGCTTCTACTAAACCAAAGTGCTCAAGACAAAGTCCGTATTGACAATCTTGAGACAAGATTCTTACGTGTTGAGGATCACCTCTATAACAAAAAAACACGAGAAGCCAGTTTGGTGCTTCCGGATTTTGTATTGTATAGAGACGAACAAAAAAAAGTTAAACCCATAAAAAATGCTTAAAAGAATCATCTTGCTCATTTTTGCTGTAATCATTGTAGGCCAGCTATACCTTCTAAGAGAAGGACGCAAAACCATGAATGAATTAGAAAAGCTCAAGGAGCTCTCAGAGCAAAGAGTGGATAGTCTAAGACTAGCCAATGATTCTATAGATATCTTTACAGATGTGCTAGTTTTACAGGTTGACTCTCTAGGAAGAGAGATCAACGCAGATGAAAAACAATTACAAAAAATCAAAAATGATTACAAAAAAAGAATTGATTCTATTAGTAAGCTTTCTAGTAATGAGCTTACCGAGTATTTCTCAAACCGCTATAACAACAACTAAAGACACCATCATCTGCCTCCCGGTAGAAATGGCTAAACTCGTTGTTGTTGATTTAGAAGAAGGAGATCTTGTTCGTAAAGAAAACAGGATATTGTCCGATATTCTAACAAAATTAAAGTCTCAGGTCACTATTCAAGACCAAATTATTCAAACCAAGGATCTTAAGATCAATAACTTGGAATTAATCATTACCGAGAAAGATAAAATTATCTCCATTTGTAATGAAGAAAAAACTATTATTCAGGGGAAAGTGAAGAAATCCTTTATTAGTGGTACTCTTGTTGGTATTGGTATTGGGGCTTTAACTATTCTTTTCTTGTAGGTGAAGCGTACTGATGCACGATGTAGTATTGCTTAAAGGGGGTCTATAAGATCCCCTTTCTTTTTTATAACCTCATCAATAAGATATAGTTTCTCTTGATTAGTTATAGTTTTATTAAGAATACTTTTAATAGAACGAATAGTACCTCCTAGTTTGTCTAGTTTTCTTTGTCTGGTTTTCTCTTCTCTCTTAAGTTGCTCCATATAGTCAATGTTTTGCTTTGACAGATCAATATAAGAATTGGCAGCTTTTACAACCAGCTTAGAAATATTTTTTACTATAAAACAGCAGTGATCATAATATGTACGATATTCAGGAAAGCTTTTATAGTAAATCTCATGGTTTCTGTTTTGATGTATAACAGTAGCATGATTTTTACCTAGGGCGCTTCCAATGGACGCTAACGAAAAAGCTGTATACTTTTTCATAGAATTAGAAATAGCAGCTCTAACAACTATAGATCCGGTCTTTCTACTACCATCATCTTCAGCTTCATACATATAATACAATACTCTTTCTAAATATACTTTCAGTATTTTAGGAGAATAGTTTGTTACCAGATAATTGATGTCTGGTTGACTGAGGTCAAATATTCGTTCACTTGATTGAATAAATTGTTGCTGTTCCATCTAGATTCTTTATTATAAGCAGCGCTGGCAGGATGGCTCACGTGAATTTTGTAATTGCTATCATAGATACAATCATCCCATTCTTGAGCCTTCTTACCAAGCATAACATAAACGATACCTTGGTTGTTCCATGCAAGATAGTCCAACACGTGAGTAATAAAGTCTGACCAAAGCTCATAATGTTTACCAATTTCTCCAATGTTTGTTGTAAGAGCACAGTTAATCATTAGTAAACCTTGATTAGACCATCGTTTAAGATCTGCAGATTGTACGGGGTCTTTTTGATTTTCAGGTACAGTTAAGGATATTTCCTTCAGCATGTACCTTAAAGATGCTTCTGGATATTTAGTATTTCCGCAAGAGAAAGCAATACCATCAGCTACATTAAATTGTGGATAGGGGTCCTGTCCTATCATTACGACCTTTACAGTGCTTGTAGGGCACTCTTGGAATGCTCTAAAAACATTTTTAAGGGAAGGTGTAATTCTTTTACCCTCATTACGTAATTTTACTAGCTCATTTAGAAGAGTTTGAAAACTATCTCCCAGTAAGTATGTGCGTAATGCTTCATCCCAACCGGTACCTTTTAGTTTTTCATAAAGCTTCTGAGCTATTTCTACAGTATTAATTTCAACGTTTGTCATGGCAACTATTCCAACAATTAAAGAGGATTCAATTATTAAGATTGAAGTAAACGGATCTTTCTATGCAAGAGTTCAACACTTAATTATGTACATGCTTGAGTCTCTTGAACCACAACGGATCCAGGAAATCTTTGATAAGATTAATGGTGATAAGATTGATGAGCCTCTTGCTGCACATATTCAAACATTAGTTGTCCTAATGAATGAGATTGAGCGTGAAGCTACACAACAAGGAAAGATTGAAGAGACTGAGATTGGAAACTCTCTAGAGGCTTAATCCTAGGTGTTCACTAAGATTTATTGCTGCTTGAATACAAGCGGACAGTTCATCTTTACTCATATCACCAAAAGATTTCACATCACCACCTTCAGATGAGATGATAATGAAACCGGCTTTCTGTTTAACATAGAGTTTAACGTCTTCGAAATCCTGGCCGGTATAGTTAGAAATCTCTCTGATGGTGGCGTGAAGTTTATTCACTTGTTGTCTTGTACCCTCTACGGTTACAGCACTAAAGCTAACTTCAATAATTACATCTTTATCAAGATTGCTAACAAATTCTCTATATAGAGATTTATGAGCAAGAGAAACTGGAATAAGACCAGTCTCTCCTTTTTTCATTTTAATGGTAAAACTCATCGTTCCAAGTAAGTTATTTTATTTGGATCAGTAGATTTAAGCGCTTCTTGTACCCATTTAGTATCAATGGTATCTCTATAGCATAGGATATGAACGTTGGACACCATATCAGGATTAAGACGCAATAGTCGTCCAATTCTCTGATTAGTTTTACGTTCATTACCATATGCATGCATGATGATACCGGTATCTAGATGTGGTATAGTAACACCCTCATTCAATTGATCTACACAACTAAGCTTATCAATCTCACCATCTTTAAACAGTGTGAGGTTAGCTTCAGACTTGTAATTACCGCTGTGGTAGCTGTGCTTACAAATTCTATCAGCCTGTACTTGAGTATTACAGAAGACAATAGTCTTACCGTTAAGCTCTTCTAATAAGACTTTAGCATATTTTTCTTTAGTATTGAACTGTTTTAAGGCAGTCATCCTACTAATTAAAGCAAACTGATACTCTTGAGTACCCTGTACGCTATTCATTATTTTGCTATTTGCATAAGCGTATCTTTCTTTTTCTGAAGTTTTAAACGATTTACCGTTCTTCATATTGATTTTGAAGTCTTTTACTTCAGAAATAGAAAGCATATGTACTATGATTCTGTAATCATTTAAGATGTTCGCATTGACTGCTTCATCTACCTGATAACGGAATACAATAGGGCAATATTGATTTACCATCTTAGCTTTTTCGGTAAACTGTCTCACTGGAGGAGTACCGGTCAATCCAAGAATCTTACTCTTATAAATGTCAAGAAAGTCTTTATGTGAATACAAAAGACTGTGACATTCATCAAGATATACAACAGTATACTTTAAAGGATCTTTTTTACCTAATGATAAGTAAGTAGTAAAGTCAATCTTTTCTAATAGATATTGCATTTTGAATTTAGCAGCATCGTCTTTCCAAGACTGAAATATAGATATTTTAGGTGCAACTACAAGAAATCTTGCATTAGCGTTATAATGAGAAGCCATGTGCGTAAGACCAATTAAGGTCTTACCGACACCCATTGAGATACCAAGACCGCAGCGGAAGTGTTTGTTAGCTTCAACAATCGCTTCCGATTGGACTTTGTCTCTAGACATTTTTTAATTTATATTTTAGTTCAAGATCAGCATGTATGCTGAGTTTATACTTATCTCTATTCGCTGTTATGTAGTTTTTTAAGACATGTGGATCTTGTGCAATCCACTGCATAATACTACGTTTAATTTCATTGATTGTCAAGTAATCGTTGTTAGCAAGTTTGATAAGTTGTAATCTCATAATCTGTTTTCTGAAAAACCTAGTTCTTTAGCTTCTACAGGGTGAGTTTCAATCCAGTTATGGCAGATTCTACACACTGGAAGCCAGGTTGTTGTAATCAAATAGTATTTACCTCGGCCAGCTTTATGATGTACATCTGTAGCAACATTAGTACAACCGGGAACTTTTGCTCTACAAACCGGATGAAGAGTCAGGTAGTCCTTTCTTAATTTGGAATATACCTGATCTTCTCCAGCTTTCTTGGAAGATTTGGCAGGAATCTTTTTTGCAGGTGTGATGCGTCCAGCACAGTCTTTACAATAACGGTCCCTACCAATTGTCTTCCATATGTATTGCTCGGTCTCACAACCAGAGCATATTTTCTTTTTAGCCTTCATCATCTTCTGAATCTTCATCATCTAAGTCTTCAGTTTCAACTATAAACTCATTAGACTCAGCTTCAGTAATCATAGCTTCTATCTTTTCATAGAGTTTAGGATCGGAATCCTTAATAATATCTATAATAGGTGCTAATGATTTTTCAATTGAAATGTACATCTGTACCACAGGAATTTCCAGGATAACTTGTAAGTCATCATCTGTAATTTTTGTTTCAGTCTGTACATCCCCAAAGCCAATTTTAATCTTTCGGGTAAAATAACCCTCAAGAACAATATCGTTAACATAATCAGCATACTTCTTCAGTCTTAAGTAGATAAAAACAATTTGTTCATTTGTTAGTCCGGCAAGTTGTGACATTATTATTTCAAGTTTAAGAAATTAGGTCCAAGAACTCCAGACTCAAGTAATGCAGTGACAATATCATCTTTGGTAATTTCCAATTCTTTATCATCTAAAGTAACACGCAAGTCTGGTTGTGTAAAGATAACTCTTTCCGATTGGAGTTGATTATATAGATTACCACGACTAAAGAACATGTTCAAAACAACATTAGATTTATCTACAAGCTTTTGATAGCGGAGAGATTGGATAATAAGATTAGCTTTCTTATTAACTTTTCTTATTCTATCTTTCTTTTCTTTGGCCATAAGACCAATTTGTTCTGGTGTGTAGATCCGAAGACCTAAAATAGCTCTCTTGTAGTAAAACGTTTGAGTTTTATTAAAATTAAATTTCATATGGTGTGGTGTTTAAATAAGAGGCCCCCATATTTCAGAGGGCCCTTTATTATTAAATTTCAAACACGTTCTCGTCTGCTTCAACAAGAGACTCAATAGAAGGAGTGATATTCTTGTTATTGGATTGCTGAGCAGCCCAAGCACTACGAATTTCGTCACCATTATCATGGTCAATGAGAACGTCAACACGCTTCATGTCCATTGTGTATTCTACTTGACGGTAGATGGGTTCACCATTTACAGTACAAACAACACCAGTAGTTCCAGCAATCTTAAGATCACGCTCAGGATCATTCTCATTGAAAGCAGTAATACTTTCATTGATTACGATTTGACCGTTGAGCTTTTGATTTGCTTTGTAACCAACTTTTTCCAGATCAGCTACTTTACCCATCTGACGTACAGAACGAGTATTAAGCTTAAGCCAGTTGTTACTAAAGCTTGCAACCTCTTGTGCAAGGATAACCCAACCAAATTCGGGGTTATTAGCAGAAACACGAATTACACCGCCGTTTTCATCGGCTTTTACAAAAACAGAATTTGTCATAATTTTAAAATAAAAAAGCCCGCTATTTCTAGCGGGCAGGTTAAAGTTTGATTTGAAGTTTTAGTTATCGTCTCTATGAAAGTACTCGTCTTTCAACTTTTCTTCTACAGGAATGTCTGGAAGTTCAAGATCAATATCTTCAACTAACTCATCTCCGTCCTCAACATCATCAAGTACCATAGCTCCGGGTTTTTGTAGTACAGATCCAAAAAATGGATTCTCAATGTTTTCTCCGTAGTTTGTAGATATAAGTGAGCGTAATTCCTCATCCGTCAGATCAAAATATTGTTCTGTGGATAATTCTATTACTCTTCCATCTGGTAATTGATATAGCATATTGTCATGACTTTACATTATAAAGTTAGACATATAAACATTTGTTATTAGATAATAATAAACGATAACATTAAATAAATTGCAGTAATAAAGCTATATTAATAAATAATGCTTACAGTACCGTCTTGATTATTCTTAATAGAATAGCTCATACCAGCAGGAATGACATGCTTAGCGAAATTTTTAGCTTTTTTTACTAAGGATTTAGTAGTTGCTTGCTTTTGAGCAATACGATATTTTTTCTTAATTTCGTTTTTAGCAACCATCCTTGTAAAGTTAGCCTTTTCTGCAGGAATCATATCATTGTATTGTACAATTTCAGGTTTACCGTTTACTTTAAAGTATTGATAAATTTGATTAGCATCTGCACTCACTTTATCGGCGATTACTTTTGTAATCATACCATAACGTGAAAGCTTAAGGATTCTAGTAATTTGAGTCTTTGATAAATCTTTGTAAGAAGCCATTTTTAGGAATTTAGTTTTAAGTTAATTAAAGGGTGCATCTCTAGTGAGCGCATAATTTCAAGTCTCACTACAGACCTGAAAGGAAAAACTTGTTGTTCTTGAACAAAATTTGATTCAAGAGTAAACTGTGCTTTTCCGTCTATACCCCAATGAATTTCAGTAATATTGTTATATAACATACTACCTCCATTCTTTAGAGTAACTTGGCAATCAAAACCTAGATTACCATTCTCGCAAATAATTTCTGTCTCTACAGCATTATGAATAGGCCGACTAAGAAACAAAAATTCTGGTATATAAATAAGACGATCTAGAACCTTAATATCATTAATATTACGATTCATAGAGTAGTACTCAGTTAACTTTGAATGTTCCATCAGGTAACAAAATTAAGTCATGTCCACAAAATAGACACTCGTAATTATTATTAGTTACTTGTTCTACCATCTTTGTTTCAAGACAGTTAGGACACTGATGACCACTTGGTGTGTCACCATAATACATCTGGCGTTCTTCATTTTCCTCCTGGAGTTCAATAAAGAGTTCTTTCATTCTACCCATTGTTTACTATTTCTTGTTCATCTCCGGGATCACCACCTTCAATATATTGAGTATCTAATTCATCATAAACTTGTACCATACGACTAATATATTCAGTGATTAAACTAAAGTCAGCTTGTTTAGGAATAAGCATAGAGATTTTATCTCCTTTGTATTTGACGGTAACTTTTACTTTATCGTCTTTAATCGTTGCCATCTTTAATAAATACACCGTTTACAGTTTTACCTGTGCGGTTTTTAATTACATCATAAGCAGCTTGCAAGCACTCTTCTGCAGAGAATCCACACTGTTGAGCAAGAATAATAAGAGTAACAAACGAGTCACCGATACCATCTTTAAGTTCTTCAGTATTGTTCTTTGCAAGAGCACCGGCAGTTTCACCTACCTCTTCCATTACTTTAAGCATTTGCTTAGTTGCATTCTCGGGTTTGTTAATACCCTTGTCAGCAGCCCATTGCTCTACCAGTCTAACTAATTCAGTCATTTTTTTCTTTTGTTTGATATTTAATTAAAATAATTCTTCCTTCTCTCTTTATTTCAGTTACAATACAATCTTGCCATACTGTATCTATAAAACCAAGATTCATTCCTACAAACACCATTGGTCCTCCTGGAGGATCAATCATTGTAATAATTTCATCTTGATTTGAATTATGTTCAGTAGATATTCTATAAATCTCTGACTCAAAGGTCATTTGGATTTCATTTCTACTAATTTGTACAAAATAGATTGATTGATAATATCTATTTATAAAAGTAGAAATATTCATTGTCCATTCTTTTCTGTCTATATCTTCATAATCAAGAAAAAGATATTCAGAATTGTTTTCTTCATTTTTAACTATACCCCATTGAGCATAGATTACTAATGCTATAAGCAGCACTAGTATTGTAAGGATTATTGCTGTCATAAAAGTGTAAATTAAGTTTGAGCTTCCCACAGGACTCGAACCTGCAACCTGCTGATTACAAATCAGCTGCACTACCAATTGTGCTAGAGAAGCTTGTTTTAAAATTTAGAGTTCTTACGTTCTCCTTGTTTTAAAATTGCATACAGTAAGATTATAATGATAATTCCAATAATAATCATTTTATATAAGATCTTTTAATGATACCAATTAGAAGAATTAAATCTTCTTCACTAGTAACATTGTTAGTCATAGAATCAAAGATTGAGACAATCCAACCATCTTTAACAGCTTCATCATGAGCGTTTGTAATTAAACAAACATCACCAATATCTAAACTATAATAATAGTAGTCATTTTCATTTCCAGATTCTTCTATTGTAACATTAGTACTTACAAAACCTTGAGCTAGAAGAGTTTCTTCTTTAATATCAGAATACATTTTCATCAAAATCAAATCTCATTACTACTTTCATACATAATAATATTTTGTCTCATAATAGAGTAGTTAAACACAATGTCATAGATACCTCTCATCATAGGGGCAGATACCCCTGATTTGATTGCTGCTTCTTTAAGTTTATTATAAATTTCATGCTGTCTAGATTCAGACATTTCGGTAACTCCGTGTACTTTCTTTAGATTTGCAATTAGCTCTACTAAACTCATTCTAACGGCAAACATATTACAAATAGCTTCATCTACAGCATTAATATCCTCACGGATATCGTTCAATTTAAATTCAAATTCGGTGTTATCACCTTGTTCAAGTTTAGGTTTTATACTTGAGTTACTCATTGTTCTATTTCTAGGATTAAACTTAGTGCATCTACGTATCCACTCCAATACTTAACATCTTCTTTACGGTTGTCGTACATGGATACGTTGCGGTTATATTGAGCAATTTTGTGCTGCTCAAGTAGCGTCTGATTCTTTTTTATTTCTTGCATTATATTTTTTTGTAAACCTATAGGCTTACTTTTTAGGTTATAGGGTCAATCTATAGGTTTACAATTTAGATGCTGCATGAAGATTTTGTCAAAATTCATGCAGTTTGATAATGTGTCTTATAATGCACATTAAAACGTACATTAACAGGTTAAGTGCGCCTTAATGCACTATAAAGGGTTCATTTCAAATCACTATACTTTAGCCCCCACTGTACGTTGATCCACTGCATTTCTTTCTCAGCTAAGGTTTTGTTTAGCTTTAGATTCTTACGCAGGTAGTCTATACCCCAAGCCTTCCACTGGTCACTTTGAGCAACGGTCATAGTCCATTCAGCCCACCAGTTGTCGGTTCTACCCTTGATATCATCATAGGTAACATTATGTCCAGCAATGACAAACATCTGATTAAGCAGGTCAATCACTGCCTGCTCACGCTTTTGGTCTCGAGTTAATCGTTTCCGTTTTTCCATAGTTCGTATGTGCTGTTTAACGTGTTGAATTTAATATAATCCTCTCGCTCCTCCAAAATTTCTGTAACAGAAGTTGTTTGCCAAGTAAAGAATTGATTGAATGGAGACATAATCAATGAATAACCAATTGCTGGTTTATCGTGACGGGCTTTAAATGTTCTATCTTCATTCCACTCAACCCACATCACTTCCTTAGATTGGTTGGTTAGTCCGTCTCGTTCACGAACTAATTTCCAATTGAATTCGTTTTCAATTACACCTTGTTCAAGAGCAATCTTCATAACATTATCTTCTAATGTCATTGGAATTTTAGTTTGTTTGAGTTTGCTCATTTCTCTTTGGTGTTAAATGATGTCATTCCTATATTCATATCTGCATTTGAAGTAGAATCAATACTTAATTGAGCCCATTTCAATTCTTCCGTACTCCAAGATATTAAGGTTTCTAACATTTCAATTTTCTTCTGTTTGGATAAAGTATGATAAGTGTTCCATACTCTAAACACTTCTATTCCAAGACCAGGCTCAACTTCACTGGTAAGTAAGCTATAGGCGTCTGTCTCAATTAACTCTTTTATTGGTGTTCTCATTTCTTTTTGGTGTTATGCGCCTATTTTTAATAGGTTGCGCCTATTTCTCTTTGGTGTTAAAGGTTTTGTAGTCAGGGCTGGATTTGAACCAGCAATACTCAGTATTTAAACTGCTGCACTGTATAATCAAATTAGAAAGTATTTCACGCAGTAACCTAATTTGATGCGTCTACCATTCCGCCACCTGACTATTTGTTTATTTCTCGTTGGTGTTAGTATTCCAATAGTATTCACATTGCCCGTTCTTGATGGGTACGCCAACAAAGAATGATTGATACATCCCCGTTGGTGAGGTGTAACGATAGCAGGATTCTTTTAGTGGGCAGTCAGTTCCGCTGCATTTTGTTATGTCGGTCATTTTTATTTGATTTAAAAGAAAAAGACTCCGTTAATCAGGGCGGTAGCTTGCCGCTTACTGAATCCTAATGCGCCATAAGCGGGCGGAGTTCTAATTCCTTGTTGGTGTTAAAGGTTTTTAATTTCCTTGTAGTATTCTCTAACCTCTTTTTTGGTTAGTCGCTTTACCCAATCTTTACTTGCGTACAACGGCATTGATTTTCTACCGTGAGGTTCTACTACGATTTCATCTATATCACATTGTGATTGCAATTCTACATCAGATATTGATGCAAGCACCCATACCAATGTTTCGTTTTTTATTTCGTCAGTTATTTTCATTTCTCGTTGGTGCTGTGATGCGTATTATTAAGAAATTTAATGAAAGTATCTATTATTAATCCACCTATTCTATCTTTTGATATGCCTTCGTATTTAAGCATTTTATTATAAGCATTAATAATTTCTTGCTTTGAATATTGGTCATTGTTTAAATCCAAATCAACTGAATTTGGTAAATTTGAAATTGATTTAATATCTGAGATTTGTTGTTCAAGTCTTTCTACCTTTCGTTTGTAAAAATCAAGGTTTGAATCCTGTAATTTTAAATGTTTAATTATATCGTCTGTTTTCATTTCTCTTTGGTGTTAGAGTTTTTTGTTGAGGTGTTGCTCATACATATTTACTGTATCTGCCTGCCCCGTAGCATACCAATCAATCATTTGCTCCTGCTCCATTTCTTTGGCTTGCTCAAATAAACCAACTGTTTGCATAATCTGTTCGTGCGTTAATATCGTGTCTTCTAACGCTTGTTGTAACCAATCTACTGCTGTCTGTTTCATTTATCTTTTGTTTTATCTGTTGGCACTTCAATAATTTCTACTCCGCATCTATCTGCATTATCCCATATCATAGAATCATCGCAGTTAAGGATATCAAGAAGGTGTGCTGCTTCTTCTTGTGTAGTCTCTTTTGTGTTGTAAATAATTAGTGTTCTTTTCATTTCTTGTTGTTGTGGTGGCGTCACAAAGAAAAATAAAAAGAAAGGAGTCCATTTTTTTTTATACGATTGCGGTCGAGCGGAAGATTTTGACGCGGCTGG
>Ga0208592_1000073_pt1 | contig 29022 bp, 26 predicted proteins | sample LakMenE18May10ns_FD_150712 | JGI IMG/M metagenome (GOLD analysis project Ga0208592, IMG submission 150712) | Freshwater microbial communities from Lake Mendota, WI - 18MAY2010 deep hole epilimnion ns (SPAdes) | ecosystem: Environmental > Aquatic > Freshwater > Lentic | place: Lake Mendota...
TGGAATTAGGGGAAGTACCCATTTACGTGTAATGAAAACGGACAACAAGGAAGGCAAGCCAAAAACCAACGCTGTTTGAAAATCAACTTCTTGCTGTTTAAATTTAGACACGACACCAATGAGGCTCGTACTCCCAACGATGAACAATGAATAAGCTGTTCCAAGTGCGGGATGAATGTGAAACAGATAAACTAAAACGGGTACGGTAAGTATGGAACCTCCGCCACCAATTAAACCCAAAATGAGTCCAATAAGAACCGCAGCAACATATCCAATGAACTCCACTTATTTCAACACTTTACTCTGGCAAACGAAATCCGTTGTTGGAACCGTTGTTTTAGCAATGGCAGCATAACCACCATCCACTTCAGAAAAATTTCGGTAGCCTCTTGCCTGTAAAATACTTGCAGCAATCATGCTTCGATATCCTCCTTGACAATGTAAAAAGAAATGCTCATTTGGATTGATGTCCTTGGTCCATTCGTTGATATATGCTAACGGCTTGCTGTAAGACTCCGAAACATGTTCAGCCGCATACTCGCCTTCCTTGCGCACATCGATGACCAATGATTTATTTAATTCAAATTGTTCTGCAAATGTCTGTGGAGAAATGCGTTTTACTTGATCGATTTCTTTACCAGCATGCTTCCACGACTCGAATCCACCAGCTAAATATCCTACAACATGATCAAATCCAACTCGGCTCAAGCGTGTAATGACTTCTTCTTCCATTCCTGCATCCGTGACCAATAAGATTTCCTGCTTCACATCACCGATCAACGCACCAACCCAAGGAGCAAAATCACCTTTAATACCAATATTTACGGCATTTGGAATGTATCCTTCAGAGAATGCTCCTGCTGTACGCGTATCCAAAATCAATGCACTTGTTGATTCTGCTAAAAGTTCGAATGCATCGGGAGTCAATGGATTTAAGGCTCGTGCTTTCACCTCATCAAAACTTGCATATCCTCCTTTATTCATGGCAACATTGAATCCAAAATACGCAGGAGGTGGCAACAAGCCGTCAGTTACCGCTTCGATAAATGCTTCTTTGTTTGGTTGATTCAAGGCATAGTTCATTTTTTTCTGGTTACCCAAACTATCCACCGTTTCTTTCATCATGTTCTTTCCGCATGCTGAACCTGCACCATGCGCAGGATAAACAGTTACCTCATCCGATAACGGCATGATCTTATTCGTTAAACTTTCGTATAAAAGTCCAGCCAATTGATCTTGGGTCATGTGTGCTGCTTTTTGAGCCAAATCTGGTCGACCTACATCTCCTAGGAACAAGGTGTCACCCGAGAATAAAGCATGATCATTCCCCTCCTCATCGATGAGTAAGTAACAAGAACTTTCCATGGTGTGTCCAGGTGTATGCAAAACTTTTATTTTGATCGCACCAACCTCAAACACTTGATTGTCTTCCGCAACCACGACATCAAATCCTGGAGCAGCTGTCGGACCAAAAACAATTTTAGCGCCTGTATGCTTGCTTAAATCTAAATGTCCAGAAACAAAATCTGCATGAAAATGCGTTTCGAAAATATATTTCAATGTAACACCGTCCTCTTTTAGTCGTGCTAAATAAGGATCAATTTCTCTCAATGGATCAATGATGATTGCTTCCTTTCCACTTACCACATAATAGGCTCCTTGCGCCAAACATCCAGTATAAATTTGTTCGATTTTCATATGCATCAATTTTATAACAGTACAAATATAGAGTAGCTTATTGATTCAAAAAGTGATATATGTCACAAATCTCCAAACTTCCCGAAACAAAACAAAAAAAGACACCCATGGATGTCTTTTTTTAATAACTTAAAAATCAATTTATCCTTTTCCCAACATTCCTTTTTTCAAGATCTCATCTGCCGGTTTTGATCCAAACCAAATGGAAAAAAGTGCTTTTTTGAAGTCGTAACCTGAGATGGTGCCTTTTACAACGCCATTTTTCGTCACCTTCACTCCTTTTTCAGGTGTGTAATCAAGGTGAATGATGTCTCCGTTCTTAAATGGATCTGAAAAGAACGAAATGAATTTTTTCTTTTCATCAGCTGACGCTTTACAAGAAGCATTCGCAAATCCTTCATTAACCGATTCGATGAATCGCTCCCTAGTTACACTGCTTGAAATGATTTTGATGTGAATGGCCATTTCTTCATTGCCATAAATCACTTTGGAAGCATCCGTTGTTTTTGCTTCAAGGTAAAGCGCCGCAACATATAAATCCATCCAATATTTTTCTCTCAATCCCCCACCATTTAAGACAAGGTTGTTTTTTCCAATTTTTGCTGTTGTAGGAAATTTAACGCCGGAAATGGTTTTCGTTTGTGAAAACGATTGAAATCCGATGAATAAAAATAAAATGCAGGCTAAATTTTTCATTGTATACTTTTTAGGGTTCCCTCAAAAATAAGCATAAATGAAGTAAATTCAAAACAAGTTATTTGTCAAACCACTCATTAGGATCTGAATTTTCTTCAATTAATTTTTTCCAATTATAATTTAAATCCTCAGTATCTTCTATGATGGACATGTAATCTTTTGCGTCGATGTCATACCGTAAAATTTCTTCACCCGTATACGCTTCAATGGCATCTAAAAAGGCTACTTCCTCCTCACTACAAAAAGATAGCGCTTGTCCTGTTTGCTGACCTCGACCTGTTCTTCCGCATCGGTGAACGTAATTTTCAGGTGAATCAGGCAAATCGTAATTGATGACATAATCCATGTTTGGAATGTCTATTCCTCGACAAGCCACATCGGTCGTAATTAAAACTTGATTTTCAGTGGAACGAAAGCGATCCAAAATAGCAAAGCGATCTTCTTGTTCTTTTCCTCCATGCAAGGCTTCTGCTTTTACTCCAACGCGTTCCATTGCTGAAACAACTCGTTCTGCCCTTACTTTTGTACGCACGAATACCAGGAATTTAAAATCAGGGTATTCCTTGATCATGTTTTCTAAGAAGAATCGTTTGTCGTCCATTTCAATAAATGCTACTGCGTGGGTGACATTTTTGGAAACTGGATTTTTTGGCGAAATCTGTATGCGTATGGCATCGCGAACGACATCATAAGCCAATGATTTGATTTTTTTCGAAATGGTCGCCGTAAAAAACAAGGTTTGACGGTTTTTTGGAATTTTCTTGAGAACATCCTGTATGTCTTTTGTGAATCCGAGGTCCAACATCAAATCTGCTTCGTCTAACACCAGCATTTCCAATTTAGAAAGATCTATGAAACCTTGAGCGATTAAATCAAACATTCTTCCCGGTGTGGAAACCAAAATATCTAAACCGTTTTTCAAGCGAGCGATTTGTTTTTCTTGTTCCACGCCACCATACAATCCTAATACACTTACGGGTGTTTTTGCACCAATTTGAACGACCACCTCGGAAATTTGCTTCGCTAATTCACGTGTTGGAACCAAAACCAGTCCTCTAATACCTTTATAGGAGCCTCGTTTTTTCGTGGCAAACTTATGGATCATCGGAATAACAAACGCGGCTGTTTTACCTGTTCCAGTCTGAGCGACAGCCATCACATCTTCACCGTCCAAAATCGGTTTGATGGCACGATGCTGAATATCTGTTGGACGCTTGAATCCGAGAATGTCAAGCTGGTCTTTAATTTCATCAATAAGGGAGTAGTCCTTGAATTTCATGAAACAAAGGTAAGAATGTTTGAGCAGGAAATACCATTGATCAAGTTCAGGGAATGAACCTTTTTTGAAGACGGATGTAAGCAACAAAAAAACAACTCATGAAAAGAATCTTCTTATTTATGGCACTAACGACTTTCAGTTGGAAAGCGTTTGCCACAGAAAAAGACTTAATTAAGTCAACACTTTCCGAAGTGACCGTGTATTCACAAGGTGCTCAATTACACCACAAAGCGAATTACACAGCAAAAATCGGGATAACGGAATTAAGCATTGAAGGAATCAGTCCTTACATTGATCCGAAAAGCATTCAAGTAAAAGCCACTGGAAATGTGGTGATTTTGGATTCAAAATATGTCTTGTACTATCCACAACCCACATCGGTAGTCGAGAATGGCATGCCACAGAAAATCAAAAGAAGCATTTCCCTATTACAAGATTCCTTGCGCACTTGGAATTTTGACATTCAAGAATTAGATGATGAAATCGGTGTTCTGAACGCTACGAAGTACATTATCAGTAACAATGGCTCCATGAAAGGGATCGGGAAAGTAAATGACTCCATTCTTTTGTTAAAGTCAGCCGTTGATTATTACGCATTAAAAATGAATGAAATCAATAAAAAATTATTGAGCTTGCAACGTAAAAAGGCATTAAAATTAGATGCAAAAATGGAAATGGAAGCTCGTTTGGAGGAATTGCAAAACTACCAAAACGGAAATGGATTCATCGAGGAAAATACCAAAGCCATTCCGCGCGTTGTCATTACACTTTCATCGAACGAAGTGAGTTCCGGGAAAATTAACTTTTCGTATGTTGTTTCTCAAGCTGGTTGGACACCTCTGTACGACTTAAGAAGTGATTCATCCACTGGAAAAATCAATTTAACCTACAAAGCACAAGTGCACCAAAACACAGGATTGGATTGGAATGACATTCGCTTAAATATCTCTACGAACAATCCATACGCCAATAAAACAAAACCCGAGTTAAATCCATGGTACATCGATTACCAAGCGGCATATGGCAGAAAATTACAAGAATCAACTGTATGTTCGGGAACAAACCTTGGATTGATCAACACCCAAGCCATGAACATGGGGTACGCTTTTACACAAAATACGGAGGAGTTTAAAGATGCACTCACCGCTGCCAATTTCACCACAGTGGTACAAATGCTCATTGCTGCGGAATTTAAAATTGACCTTCCTTATACCATTCCTTCCAACAACGACCAGCACATGGTATTGATCAAACAAACGGATTTAACCACTACATTTAAGTATTACGCTGTTCCGAAGTTGGATCCGGGAGTTTACCTCGTTGCTCAAATGACCAAATTGGATGAACTTCAATTGATTCCTGCAAAAGCAAACATTTTCTTTGACGGATCTTACATTGGTGAAACGTACATCGATCCAACACGCATGGAGGACACCTTAAACCTGTCTTTAGGAAAAGATCCAAACATTGTCGTAAAAAGAACGCTTTTGAAGAAAGAATGCAAGGACAAGGTCATTCAAGACAAACGCGAGAGGACCTTTGCCTATTCCATTGAAGTGAGAAACAGTAAATCTAGTTCGATTGACATTGTGATTCAAGATCAAATACCGATTACGCAAAATACCGATATCACAATTGAATCGGCGAATCTTGCGAAAGGAAGATTAAATGAACGAACCGGCGTCATTGAATGGAGTTTCAATTTGAAATCGAAGGAGAATAAAGTCATCGATTTCGATTATAAAATCCGACATTCAAAAGATAAGGAGCTTAACATCTAAACAAAAAAAGTCCCTGACGATACTGTCAGGGACTTTTTTTTTGTCGGTGAATCAATCAATTAATGACTACTCACGTATTTTCTATATTCCATTTTGTTGTCATCAAAAGTCATCAACTTCGCTAGTGAGGTAGCATTCTCGCGGTCTATTAAACGGTCAGATAAAAATTTTGCCACTTCCAATTTATTGTCATCAAAAGTATATAGCTCTACGATTTTACCTGCTTGCTCTGTAGTTAAACAAGTATTTTTCAAAGCCAATTTCACCGCTTCTACTCGGTCGTCTTCAAAACTTTGATCTTGTAATTCTTCCAAAAAAGTAGGGAGATTATTCAAGGTTCGATTACACGCAATCAGACTACTTGAGGTATTTGAAACATTCGTTTGATTGTTATTGGTGTTATTAACAGCACCAACATTATTTGTTGTGGTCGTAGTAGTTGTGGTCGTTACGGTCGTCTGACCATTTGTTTGCTGGGTGTTTAATCCATTGGCATTGATGTTCATTTGAACATTGCCATTATTTGGCTGAATGGTTTGTTGCTGACTCGTTCCAGTTGCATTGATGTTAATGTTTACATTCGCATTTGGATTCACTTGTTGTTGGTCCATTCCTGAAACATTCATATTCATTCCAACATTGCCACTTTGCATGTTCGGATCCATTCCCGAAACATTCATGTTCAATCCAACATTGCCATTTTGCATGTTCGGATCCATCCCCGAAACGTTCATGTTTATTCCAACACTGCCACTTTGCATGTTTGGATCCATTCCCGAAACATTCATGTTCATTCCAACATTGCCATTTTGCATGTTCGGATCCATTCCCGAAACGTTCATGTTTATTCCAACACTGCCACTTTGCATGTTCGGATCCATCCCCGAAACGTTCATACTAATGCCAACATTTCCACTTTGACTTGTTTGTGTTTGATTAACAGCACTTCCGCTTGCGTTCACATTCACATTCATCCCAACATTTCCTGTCTGCACTGGTTGATTTGTTCCATTCATGTTCACATTCATGTTCACATTCCCATTGGAATTAGTCGAAGGCATCGTTGTTCCTGAAGTATTCACTTGCACGTTTGCTTGACCAGTTGTAGGAGCCGTGGTGTTCACATTTCCAGTATTTGAAGTGGTTTGTGTAGTGGTAGTTTGAACCGTTGTTGTTTGTACCACCGCATCTGTAAAAACAGAAGCATCTGTCGGACGGTAAACGACCGAACCGGGAGTAACAACGCCAGTTGTAGGTTCCATGCTCACCAATTGCAATTTCCCTTTTCCTTTTTTGAAAATAATTCTTGTGGTAATGTCCATCGGAGCATCAATCATCAGGTTTTTGTCTACATCTGCTGTTTTTCCGTCGGAAAAGATGATTTTCAATGAATAACCTCCATTTTTAATGCCGGCAATATAAACGTTGGTCTGAGGCTGTGAATTTTGTTTGATTCCATTCAAAATGGCATAAAATTGTTGTCCACCGTTATTAAAGATCGTTAAGTTACTTTGTGCAACGGAAACGAAAGTTAGTAGACTGAATAAAAAACTGTAAATCAATTTCATCTTGTTCATTTTTTTTTCAAAAATACACAAAATACATGGTCACATCAAATTTGGATTTCAATCCTTTTCCTAACTTCGTACCCATGAATTTTGTCATTGTCGATGTGGAAACTACCGGAGGAAATACCAAAGACTCCAAAATCACTGAATTAGCGATGTACAAATACGATGGCAAAAAAGTCATTGACTCTTTCATATCGCTTGTCAATCCAGAACAAGCTATTCCAGAATTCATCGTTCGTTTAACCGGAATTACGGATGCCATGGTAGCGGACGCTCCAAAGTTTTTTGAATTAGCCAAAGGAATCATTGAATTCACAAACGATTGTATTTTCGTTGCCCACAATGTCGCATTTGACTACGGAATGTTTCGAAGCGAATTTAGGAGATTGGGCTTTGATTTTCGAATGCCTCACCTCTGTACAGTTCGCTCGTCACGCTATGTCATCCCTGGCCATGCCAGTTACAGCTTGGGTAAATTATGCCGCGAAATTGGCATTGACAACAACGCCCGACATCGAGCAGATGGAGATGCAAAAGCAACCACGGAATTGTTTCACCTGATTTACCACAAGGATCCCAATAACTTAAGCACCTTTATTCAACAGGAACTTAATCCAAAATTCATTCACCCCAATTTAAGTTTGGAGGTCATTGACAACCTTCCCACTAAAGCGGGAGTATACATGCTCTACAATGAATTCAATCAGTTGATTTACATTGGAAAAAGCATCAACATCAAAAAACGCATCGAACAGCATTTGCGCAACACAAAAACGGCAAAAGGACTCAAAATGATCCAAGACATTTGTCGGATTGAACACGAATTAACTGGAAGTGAGTTGATTGCCATGTTACTTGAGTCGGAGTTGATCAAAAAACACCAACCCATTTACAACCGCAAATTGCGAAAAAGTTTTTTCCCCTTTGGCATTTTTGACACAGTAGATGAACGTGGGTATGTGCAATTGCAAGTTCTTTCGATGGCCAAAACGGAAGCACAAGCGATCATTCAATTTAGCACTAAAAAAGAAGGAACTGATTACTTGAGTCAATTGACAGAGAAATTTGAACTTTGTCAAAAACTCAATCAACTCTACCCGACCCAAAGCGCTTGTTTTCATTACACAATTAAAGCATGCAAAGGGGCCTGTGTGCAAGAAGAAAGTTCAGATGCTTACAATAGTCGAATCGACGAATTATTGGAACATTTAAACTTCAAAGGAAACTCGTTTTTTATTGTGGACAAGGGCAGAAACAAAGGAGAAAAAAGCATTGTTTGGATCGACCGTGGCACCTATAAAGGATATGGATTTGCACCCTTCCATTTTCATGGAAAAGAACCCATGCATTGGATGCGGTACATTCAGCTCGAACAAGAAAACCGTGACAATAAATCCATCATAAATTTGTTTATTCGGAAGGATAAGCGCCACAGAATTGTCCCTGTCTAACCTGAACGCATCATGACTGGAAACGTAATTGTATTAGGATCAGGTACTTCACAAGGAATTCCCATGATCGCCTGTGATTGCGAGGTTTGTCAATCAACAGACCCGAGGGACAAGCGCTTGCGTTCTTCGATTTTATTAGCATTAAATGGATTGACTTACTGCATTGATGCAGGACCTGATTTTCGTTACCAATTGTTACGTGAAAAGGTCAAACAGTTAGATGGAATAATTTTCACGCATGAGCACAAAGACCATGTGGCAGGCTTAGATGATGTTCGGGCTTTTAATTTCTTTTCGCAAAAACCAATGGAAATCTACTGTTCAACGAACGTAGAAAAAGCCTTGCACCGAGAATTTCACTACATCTTCGATGAAAAGAATTACCCAGGAGTTCCTAAAATAAACGTCAATCTTATTGACAAACAAGCGTTTAACCTGAACGGAATTTCAATCATCCCTATCGAAGTCTTGCACTATAAATTACCTGTTTTGGGTTTTCGTATTGGAAATTTCGCTTACATAACCGATGCTAAAACCGTATCGAGCGAAGAAAGAATCAAACTTCGTGGTGTGGAGGTACTCGTGATAAATGCGCTACACAAGTTCCCACACATTTCGCATTTCAATTTGGAGGAAGCTTTAGCGTTTATTGAAGACATTAATCCTAAGCAAGCTTACCTCACGCACATTTCACACCTCTTTGGGAAACATGCTGTTATTTCAGAAGAGCTCCCTGAAAACGTTTCCCTTTTCCACGATGGACTTTCCTTTGAGATCGAGTTCTAACAAGTTCTTTGTGAATAAATCCCTTTTTAACCATCATTTTTGCTTGATGAAAAAGATTAAATTCGAATCGTGCAAGCACCCAAACTAATTGACATTAAAGAATTAATTCGAAGTAAGAACCCTAAACTATTGAGGTTTCTTCCTGGATTTGTGCTGCGTTACTTACGTAAAACCCTACACGAAAAGGAGTTAAACGAATTCATTAAAGCTCACGGAGAATTGGAAGGACTTGCTTTTTGCGAAGCAGCAACGAATTACTTCAATTTCAAGTTTGAAGTTGAACACATCGAACGCATTCCAAAGACTGGACCGATCATCATTGCCATGAACCATCCACTAGGAGGTGTTGATGCCATTGCATTTATTGTTGCTTTAAAAAATCACCGCAAGGATCTAAAGTTTATTGTCAACGACATCTTAATGAACATTGAAAACTTAAACAGCTATTTCGTTGGAATAAATAAACATGGATCAAATGGCATTTCGGCCAGAGACCGCATCAAACAAGCGTTCTACCAAGATCATGCGTTGTGTATTTTTCCCTCGGGAATGGTGAGCCGCATTCATGAAGGAATCATTCAAGATTTTGAATGGAAGAAAACATTTATGACGTATGGACGCAGTTTAAATCGACCGATTGTCCCAATTTTTATTAGTGGTCAGCTCTCACCATTCTTTTACAGGCTTTTTAAATTAAGAAAATGGCTTGGGATCAAAGCTAACTTAGAAATGTTTTACCTAGCCGATGAAATGCTAAAACAAAAAAATAAAACCATTCGGTATACCGTTGGAGAACCAATTTTAGGAAAAGATGTTGATCCAAATATGGATGACTACACAGCCGCTAATTGGTTTAAATCCATCGTATATCAGTTAAAAAACTCGAAATGAAACCAATCAGACAAGCCATACCAACCGAAGTTCTCAAGGCAGAATTGAATCCCGATCGATTTCTTCGAGTTACTCGAAAAGGAGGCAACGAAATTTATGTGGTAAATTGCCATAATTCACCCAATGTATTGGAAGAAATCGGCAGATTGAGGGAAGTAACGTTCCGTGCAGCTGGTGGCGGAACAGGCGAATCCATTGACTTGGACGAATACGATTTAGGAGAATTTGCCTATGAGCAATTGATTGTTTGGTCCGTTGAAGACCAAGAAATCATCGGAGGATATCGTTTTAAAAAGTGCAAGGAAGCCATTGATTCGGACCAGCACATTCATTTGTCTACCACCCATTACTTTGAGTTTAGCCCTTCTTTTGTAAGCGATTATTTACCGAAAACCATTGAACTTGGGAGGAGTTGGGTTCAACCGAATTTCCAACCAACTGTCAATCCTAAAAAAGGTCTTTTTGCATTGGACAATATATGGGATGGACTTGGTGCCTTGATACGATTCAATCCTGAAATTGAATACTTCTTTGGAAAAGTAACCATGTATCCAAATTATACGGTTTCCTGCAGGGATTTTTTATTGTTCTTTTTGCACCGGTTTTTCCCAGACAAGAGCGGACTCATGAAAGCCTTTTATCCACTTCAAATTGAATCCGATCCTGCCATCTTTGAAGAATTAATCAAGGACCTGGACTATAAGGAAGCGTTTAAGATTTTGAATACGTATACGAGAGAGCATGGGGAGTTTATCCCTCCACTCATGAACATATACATGAACTTATCTCCAACGATGATGACGTTTGATACCGCCATCAATCCTGATTTTGGGAATGTGGAAGAAACTGGAATTTTAGTGAAAATCGCTGACATATATCCGGATAAAAAGGAACGTCACATCGATTTTTAGGACTTGCTGTTCAACCATTCATCTAGGTCCACGTTTCCAGTTTGACGTCGAACGCGTTCTTTAATTCGAGCAATGTAGACATCCACGTGCTTGATACCCATCTTTTTTGAAATGTATTTCGATGGTTTATCGTAACAATACTTCATTTTAAGAACCAAGGCATCTCTTTTATTGACAGAACCAATTACCGCCTCGAAAAGTTGAGTAATCAACTCTTCCTGGTCATAAACGGGTGTTTCTTCGATGACCACTTTTTCCGAAGTAGTATTCACCCAAACTTGATTTTTCTTTGATTGTCTTTTGCGTATCTCAGAAATACAAAAATGATGCGTGATGGTTTTCAACCAACCATAAGACGCAAACAATTCTGGCTGCGTGTCGTAGCGCTCCTGGATTAAATGATAAAAATGAATGGAAAATTCTTGAAACGTATCTGGAATTTCATCATACGGAATGGTTTTACGCATCACGTGCTTAAAAAAAGTCCCATGTTGATGCATCAACTCATTGTAAATGATGGTATGTCTTGAACTTTCCATGGTGCGCTTTGAACAAAAATCAGTCCAAAATACTTGATTTTCAAAAACAATCCTTCATTTTTAATGAAAAACAGAAATTATCCCTAAATTTCACAATTAAATTTCAACTTTATCGTTGTTTCAACATGAGCAAACTCGTTACATTCGTTTTTCTTTTTCCGCTCCTTTGCTTTGGACAATACCAACTTGGAACTACCAATTTTCAATTCTTAAATGCTTCCTCCTCGGCTCGAAACGCTGGTGCAGGAAACGGACTGATAAGTGTTTACGACAATGACCTAGGTTTAGCCTTGGATAATCCAGCATTGTTAAACGAGCAAATGGATGGACAAGTACACTATTCGTATGGAAAGTATCCAGCTGGAATCCATTTTGGAAATGTAAATTATGTGCTTCATTCGAAAATTGGAACCTTTGCACCTAACATTCGCTATTTCAGCTATGGTCAATTTGTCGAAACGGACGAAATAGGAAATGATCTTGGTACTTTTAGTGGTGGCGAATACGCAGTTGGAACGAGTTATGCACGAAAAATCAATGATGTCGTCAGTATTGGAGCTTCCCTTTCCATCGTTGGATCGCAACTCTATCGTTATAACTCCTTTGGTATCGCAGGATCTTTCAGCGGATTATTGGTCCACCCAAACAAATTGCTTTGCGCCACTTTTTTAGTTAAAAACGCCGGCATTATTTTGAAAGATTACAGCAGTTCTAGTCAATCAAAATTACCGTTAGATGTGCAAGCAGGATTGAGTTATAAATTAAAGCATGCACCTTTTCGCTTTGGTTTTCAAGCGCATCAGTTAAACCAACTTCAAAACTATTATACAGATCCCTTTGCACAAGCAACATACGACCCTTTAACAGGAGATACCATTCCAGTATTTTCGCCATCCATTGGAAAGAAGATTGCGAATCATTTTAATTTCCAAATGGAATTGATCGCATCGAAATCCTTTCAATTAAGGGGCGGATTTAATTTCATGAGAAGGGAACAAATGAAGGTAACAGAACATCCGGGACTTGCTGGATTTTCCATGGGGATGTCGCTCAAATTAAAGAAATTTAATTTGGATTATGGCGTTCAGTTTTATTCAAAAGCTGGTTCCATACACTCCATAGGACTCAGTTCTTCCATTCAAAACTGGAAAAAGCATTAGTTTTTTGCTGAAAGATCCGTGTGATGAAATGCAGCGGTCAATGTAATATACTCCTTGGTATACTTGCCATTTATTTCTCTGATGGTAAAAGCAGATGCAAATAGATCTTTCTTTTCTTTAGAAAACACCGCGATGATGCGTGAATTCAATTTTTCCGCCGTAGCATGAATGGTGATTTGTTGCATTAGGTGAAGTTGGCATTCGTAGGTGATTTGCTGAAGAAAGTCCCAATGTGCAAAGGGCATGATCACATAAAACAATCCATTTTCCGTCAATAATTCATGTGTTTTTTCCATCCAACGACGAAACACTTCAGGTCGAATGTGCTTTGCCTGATCGATGGAGGGATTTCCCGATTTTAAGCCATCCAGGTAGAAAGGAGGATTGGAAAAAATCAAATCATATTTCCCTTGACCTTGGAAACTCAAGAAATCCACTTCGTGAACACGTGTTCGATCCGCCCATGGACTGTTTTGAAAATTCAACGCACATTCTTTGGCTGCTTCGGGATGAATTTCCACCGCGTCAATCAGAACAATGGGATTCGCTTGCAGAACCATCAAAGAAAGCACACCTGTACCTGCACCAATATCCAAAGCATGTGTCGCTTTACTCGAATCGATCAAGGATCCGAGCAACATGCTATCAGTCCCAACCTTTAACGGATTTTCTGACTGAGTAATGTTGAATTCCCGGAATCGAAAAACGGACAAATCAATACGCTTTAGCGAAGATCACTCTTCCTGCGGAAGGCTTTCCAGTAACCATGCAAAGACCTGGCTCCTCTTTTCTATCTAGGGCAATGCAACGAATGGTTGCCTTCGTTTCTTCTTTGATTCGCTCTTCTGTTTCTGGTGTCCCATCCCAATGCGCTAAGAAGAAACCTCCTTTATCGATTTCTTTCTTGAATTCTTCATAAGAATCAATTTCTCTGGTGTTTTCTTCACGAAAGGTCATTGCTTTTTGCAATAAATTCGATTGAATGTCCGCAAGCAATTGCTCAATGTAATCTTCCAATCCTGCAAAATCAACCAATTCCTTTGTTTTATTGTCGCGACGTGCAATTTCAGCTTTGCCATTCTCCAAGTCTCTAGGTCCCATCGCTACACGCACGGGCACGCCTTTGGATTCGTATTCCGCAAATTTCCATCCTGGTCGACGGTTGTCATCGTCATCGTATTTAAATGAAATTCCTTTCGCTTTCAATTTGATGGATAATTCCTTCATTTTTTCAGAAATCGCCGTTAATTCCTCTTCCGTTCGGTAAATCGGAACAGCAACTACTTGAATTGGCGCTAATGCAGGTGGCAAAACCAATCCTTCATCATCTGAATGCGTCATGATCAAGGCACCCATCAAGCGTGTAGAAACACCCCATGAAGTTGCCCAAACATAATCTAATTTTCCTTCTTTGTCCGCAAATTTCACTTCAAATGCTTTCGCGAAATTTTGACCTAAAAAGTGCGACGTTCCCGCTTGAAGCGCTTTCCCATCTTGCATCATGGCTTCGATGCACAAGGTATCATCTGCCCCAGCGAAACGCTCATTTGCGGTTTTACGCCCTTTGATCACAGGCATGGACATATAGTTTTGAGCGAAATCTTCGTAAACGTCTAACATTTGTTCCGTTTCAGCAATCGCCTCTTGCTTTGTCGCATGTGCCGTATGTCCCTCCTGCCACAAAAATTCTGTGGTTCGCAAAAACAAACGTGTTTTCATTTCCCAACGAACCACATTTGCCCATTGGTTGATCAAAATTGGTAAATCCCGATATGACTGAATCCAATTTTTATAGGAATTCCAAATGATGGTTTCAGAGGTTGGACGAACAATTAATTCTTCTTCCAATTTTGAATCTGGATCTACGATGACTCCACTTCCATCCTCGGCGTTTTTCAAGCGATAATGGGTAACAACAGCACATTCTTTCGCGAACCCATCAATGTGACTGGCTTCTTTGCTTAAATACGATTTTGGAATGAAAAGAGGGAAATACGCATTAGAATGACCCGTTTCTTTGAACTTCGCATCCAAAATGTCACGCATTTTTTCCCAAATAGCATAACCATACGGTTTAATGACCATGCAACCGCGAACGTCTGAATGTTCGGCTAAATCTGCTCGGTAAACCAATTCATTATACCACTTGGAATAATCTTCTGCTCTTGTTACGTATTTCTGTGCCATAGCTACTTTTCTTGAGTGCAAAGGTAACGAAAATACTTCAAAATTTACCCTGGTAAAAGCACGGAAATCAAACCAAACGCTTTACTTGCGTTTCGTTGGCGTCATTTGATTGGAAATCAAATCATGCGTGTAATGCTGATACAAAGCCTTCATTTGTCGAATAATTTGTTGTTCATGGGAGCTTCTCTTTCCTTTCATTTGCTCATTCCATACGGTGTTCAAAATGCCTTTATTGTTTTTCTCAAATGAAATCAAGTTTCCTTGTTCGCAAATCATTTTCGGCATGGATTTGTTACTGAAATAAGAAGTTCCAAACGCATAATAATCGGTTTTAATTCCAAGTAAATCGATTAAGGTGGGCATGATATCGATTTGCTGAAACACTTTGCCTTGCTTCGCTTTGGGCAAGTTCATGGAGGCATGGTAAAATCCAATTGGAATGCGGTAGGTCCAGTTGAGGGAATGGCGATCGCGACGTTGCGTTGGACCAACATGGTCAGCACAAAACACGAAAAGGGTATTTTTAAACCACGCCTGTTTTTTTGCCTCTTGCCAGAATTCTTTCAGCGCAAAATCAACATAGGAAATCGTTGCGCACAATGGCTCTGGCCCATGTTTCACCTTGGATTTATACTCCGAAGGAATGGTGTATGGATGATGCGAGGACAAGGTGAATATCATCGAAAAAAATGGCTGTTTGAACCGATTCATTTCATCGATCGAAAATTGAAGCATGTGGTGGTCTTCGATTCCCCAATTCCCATCAAAATGAGCGTCGTTTGGGTATTCATTTCTCCCATAATACGCATCAAATCCTGCAGCAGAGGTGAATCCATCAAAGCGCATCGACCCGTTACTAGCCCCATGAAAAAAGGCAGAATAATAACCTGACTGCTTCAATACAGATGGAATGCCTTGAAACTGATTGGCACTGTAAGAAGATAAAATGAAGGACTCGTTCGTATATGCCGGGATGGAAGAAACAACCGATGGAACCGCGTCCATGGAAGTACGACTATTCGCAATGGCATCCTCAAAAAAGAAGGATTGAGAAAGAATCGAATCTAAAAATGGCGTATAACTTTCCGGACTATTTGGACCACAATACATCGTACCGAAACTTTCCAATAGAATGAAACAAACATTGGTTTGCTGAGGCAAAAACGCTTGGGGATTGCTCTGTTGAATGGGATTAAAAATGGCATTTAATTCAGCATCATTGAAGTATTTCTTTTCTTCAACTCCCTTCATGTTCCACGTTTTCACCAAGGTAAAAGCTGAATTCAATACGGCCGGTGCATTCTCCAAACTACTGTAATTGGTTGCTTCGATGATCCCTATTGGCTTTAATTGAAATCCACCTCTACCAACAAGAACGGACATACCAAGTATGAACACAAATGAAATCCAATGACGTTTTTCCTTCCATTGTAAAACCGGATATTCCACTTTTCGATAAAACCTTGCAACGAATAGAATGCTTAGAACAAATGCAACAATCAACCACCAAAACTCAAGGATGAAATCACCCGCCAAACTACTCGTTTCCGTATTGGTCAACATGTATACAAAGTAATCAAAACTGGTTCTTTTCGCCGTATAAGAGAAATACGCTACATCCCACGCGTTGAAAACAAAGACCAATAGTACCGTGCAATAAAAAACGGGAGACTTTATCCAACGCCGACCTTTTTCTAGTTTATCAGGCAAAGGAATGTAGGTCAGAATTAAAAATGGGAAAAAGAAAAGTGCAATCGTTATTAGGTCAAACCACGCACCAATAAAGTAATCCGTAAGGTGAAAATTTGGAAATTTTTTACTGTTCGAAAACACTAAAAGCATCCGATACATGGTCAAGCAAAGCCAAACGATGCCTAATGGTTTTAATGTTTTTAAAATCAATTTCAGAATGAACTGGTTTAGTACGTTAAAATTCGTTCAATGGCTTCACTCAAGCGTTGAGAAGCCAAAAACTGTTTTTCCAATGCAACTGCGAAAGGTACAGGTGTATCCAAAGATGCCACGCGTAGAACAGGTGCATCAAGGGATTCGAAACAATGTTCCGTAATTAATGCAACAAGCTCCCCTCCTATTCCACCAGTCAAACAATCTTCGTGCAATACGATTACTTTACCCGTTTTTTTTGCCGCATTAAAAATGGCTTCTTTATCCAATGGAATCAAGCTTCTTAGGTCAATGATTTCCGCAGAAACATCATTAAAATTGGACATCGTTTCAGTCGCCCAGTGAACGCCTAGACCATATGTGATGATGGTTAAATCAGTTCCTTCTGTAACCGTTCGTGCCTTCCCTATTTCAACCGTATAATATTCCGTAGGAATTTCTTCTTTCAGGCTACGGTATAAAAATTTATGTTCAAAAAACAACACTGGATTCGGGTCTTCAAACGCAGCATTCAATAGACCTTTCGCATCATAAGGTGTAGACGGATAAAGGATTTTTAGTCCAGGTGTGTGAAAAAACCAAGCTTCATTGCTTTGAGAGTGAAAAGGCCCAGCAGCGGTTCCTCCACCTGTCGGCATGCGAACAACCACGTCTGCATTTTGACCCCAGCGCCAATGCATTTTAGCTAAGTTATTTATGATTTGATTGAAACCGCAGGTAACAAAATCTGCAAACTGCATTTCCACCATGGCTTTTTTTCCTGAAATGGACAATCCAAGTCCAGCACCAACGATCGCTGATTCACATAGTGGCGTATTGCGTACTCGGTCTTTTCCAAATTTCTCTACCAATCCCTCCGTTACTTTAAATGCACCACCATATTCCGCAATGTCTTGTCCCATTAACACAAGTCCATCGTGTTTTTCCATGGATTGAATTAGCGCCTCTTGAATCGCATCGATAAAACGCTTTTCCTCTTTGTTTCCAGTAGCTTCGACTACTTTTTGGATATATGGAGCGAAAACATCGTTCATCTCCTCATCGAGACTTGGTTCAATCGCTGGTTCGGAATTCGCTTGATCGAATCCTTGTTGAATTTCTTCTTTGATGGATTCTTTCCATGCCTGTATTTCAGCATCCTTAACGATACCCAAGTCCAGTAAATAGGATTCATAGTTGGAAACAGGATCTTTTTTCTCCCATTCATCTTGAATTCCTTCAGGATAATATTTCGTTCCAGAAGACTCCTCATGCCCCCTCATGCGGAACGTCATTAACTCCAGTATATAAGGCTTCGGATCTACCCGGATTTCTTCATTGATTTTTCGTACGGTTCGAATAACCTCCAGGATGTTATTGCCATCTATTTGAATGGCATTCATGCCATAACCAATTCCTTTGTCGATAAATTGCTTGCAACGAAATTGCTCAACAGACGGAGTAGAAAGTCCCCAACAATTATTTTCGATGGCGAAAATAACAGGCAAGTCCCAAACTGCCGCCACATTCAATGATTCGTGAAAATCACCTTCTGATGCACCACCATCTCCAGTGAAAACAATGGTCGATTTTTGGTTCTTCGTAATTTTGTTTGCGAGTGCAATCCCATCAGCAATTCCCAATTGAGGACCTAAGTGGGATATCATTCCAACCAATTTATGGTCTTGCGTGCCAAAGTGAAAACTACGGTCTCTTCCTTTTGTGTAGCCGTTTAATTTCCCTTGAAATTGAGAAAAAAGACGGTTCAATGGTATGTCTCGCGTAGTAAACACACCCAAATTCCGGTGCATCGGCAAGATGTACTCATCCGGATTCATGGCAAAAGCACAACCAACAGAAATCCCTTCTTGACCCCATCCAGAAAACCATTTCGTGATTTTACCTTGACGCAATAAAATGAGCATTTTCTCCTCAATCAATCTGGGGCGAATCAACTTTTTATAAATAACTACTAACTCCTCATCGGAGAAACCTTCTCTATTGAAAGTGATTTCTGACATGTGCTGTTTTTTTTACCTAAAAGATCCTTTGAAAAGGTGGGGATGTCCTTAAACTTTTAAACCGCGTACCACGCGTTCCTTGCGTTTTGTTTTTTGCAAACGTTTTTTAACCACCATTAAATGTGCAGAACGAGGCACACCTCGCATTAAATCCACTTTGTATTCGTTTTCGCCGTATTTGATTTTTGCACCACCTTGCATGTTCCAATCCACATCGAAGTAATAACGTTTCACGCTACTTCCTTCGGTTTTAATAGCAAATGACAAGTATTTCCCTTCGCCTTCTTCAAATCGAACAATGACCTCTCCTTTTGGACCAAATCCTTCGAAAACACATTCCGTTAATGCTGGAATCACGATTGTTTCGCGCTCACTACTTGAACTAGAAACCAAGGTTCCGTTCTGAGTGGTATTTTGACTATTATCACGTTTTTCTTGGTTCAGGAAAATGGCATGTGATGTGTAAAATTGCACTTGACGCATTTTGGAATCCGTGTCAAGGGTGAATTCATCCCTGATTTGTGTGGTATAAGGTACCTTAACGCCACAAGAAATTAAAACTGTTGCTAAAGAAACTAATAAGAAGATATTTTTCATAATCCGTAATTTTGTTCAAATTTACAGAAAATTGAAATGAAACATCTCAAAAATCAAATATTAAACATGCGTTTCCTTTACATCCTACTTTCCATTGTTTTTATCAACGGGGCATGCACGGACAAAAAAGCAGATTCGATGAAGGATTTGGATGCCATCCGCTCAAAATCAACCTACCAAGTAAAAAAGGACACCGTGATTGTTGTAAACACGCTTGACACCTTGCTACCCATCTACAATCAAGATTCAGTTGGTTTAAACATTCAATCCATTGAAAGCGATTCAAATCGATTCTTTTTTCATGAGTTTAATTATGTTACATCTGCGCAGTACAGCTTGACGGACTCAAGTCAACGGGTATTCAAACATCAATTTGCACGGTTTAAAATCGACAGCACTAATGTTAAAAACAATTTTTTCAATTGGTTCGACAAAGAGTTTGGTCAACGAGATTCAAGCGTTCGGATATATGATCGAATGAACATTTTCCCCAAACATATTTTCTTCGTCTGCACGAATCAAAGCATCCATGTGATTAAAAGCGATTCAAAAATTCAAACGGAGAAGTGGATTCGTTACATTCAACAAACAGAGAAAAAAGTGAAATTCATTTACATATGCCACCAACCCAAAAACAAAGAAGCACTTTGGTACAATTATAACAAGAAAAAACTTACTTTAATCACTGAAGAATGACCATACTCAACCGAGGACAAATCGTTGTCTATCCAACCAAAACATTTGAAACTTGGGCAATTTCCCATTCCGAGGACGAATTATTTTTTTCTGAAACGCCAGAACCTACCGTCTATTTGATTGAAGAGGAATTTTGGGACGATGATTTAGTCATCGAGAAATACCGAAAAAAAATCATTCAAAGGGAATGTTCGGACATTTGTTCAGACCAAACGAAATGGCCAATTATCAAGGACAACGAACAATTTCAACACTATTTCACGGTCCACTTAGGAATCATGGTTTTTGACTTGTTAGAAAGTGATTTGAGTTGTGAGGAGATGGACTTATAATTGTTTGAATAAGTTGACATTCAAGTATTCCGGATCAAACGTCACCTCTTGACCAACCCATGTTGGTTTAGCAAAAACTTGGTTTTCATTGCTTAACTCTATTTCTGCAAGGACCAAGCCTTCAAACTTCCCATGAAAAACATCCACTTCCCAGGTATTTCCCTCAAATAACACCTCATAACGGGTTTTTTCCAAACAAGGTAAATGCGCTTGTTCAATCATTTTTAGAGCATCATCTTTCGGGATAAGGTATTCAAATTCATGCCTTGAAATTCCTTTTCCCATCTTGATGGTGAGGAACGCTTTTTCGGATTTGACACGTATGCGAATGGATTTTTGCTCATCTTCAAACAAGTAAGCCTGATAAATAACCGCTTCGGATTGGATTGAATCCCGCCTCCATTCGCTACCTAATACCAAGAACTTACGTTCGATTTCCACCATGATATACGTTTTTTTTAATATTTTTACCAAAGATGCAACTTAATGAATAAGTATTGCGTCAAAGCAAGTGAAATTTTTAAAGTTTTTAAAATGAAATTAAACCTTACTATTCTGTCTTTTTGCTTCATAGGATTTGGACTGAACGCACAAAAAAACGTTGAATCAAACGGAATTAAAATCACCACAAAACAAATCAATTGCAACATTCCAGCGGAAGGATACGAGTCTGATTTGATTCAATTAACCATTAAAAACGAAACGAACAGTGTGAAAACGGTGAGTTACAGCTTCGAATTGTTTTACGATGGTGTTTGTGCTACTTGTGACTCAGACGAATACGTTTATAATCAAGTATTACAGCCGAATGAGGTTTTAGTAGGGGAATGTTTGGACCGCAACCACTTGGGACTTACCATTTTCCACCACATGCCCGCACATTTAACGAAAACAACGTTAACAGATTTCAATATTAAAAACGTAGTTGTAAACTAAGCTCTATGAAGTTTAAAAACTTTTTGGTTGCTGCAGGAATCCTTGCAACAACGATTCAAGGCATTCAAGCGCAATGTACAATTGTAGCAAGCGCCCAAAACACAACAATTCCTTGTAACGGCTCCACTATTTTAAGTGTAAATGGAAGTGGAACAAGTCAAGTTGCTTTTAGCGAGACATTTAACTCTGGTGTTCCAATCGGATGGCAATTCTCTCAAACGGTGACAATCGCAAACAATACCTGTGGCGTCCCTTCATTAGATGGAACAGATTTCATGTGGATGGGAAATCAATCCGTTGCACCGAGAGAAATGACAACCGTCCCTTTGGATGTGTCCTCTGGTGGACAAGTGTGTTTTGACATGCGCTATGCGATTCAAGCACAAGCTTCTCCCTGCGAAGGACCGGATTTAGCGAGCGAAGGCGTATACATTCAATTTTCTACAGATGCTGGTCTTTCTTGGACAACGATGCAATACTGGAGTCCGCTCGGTGGTTACGATCCATTGATGACATCTTGGCAAAATTATTGCGTTCCTATTCCCGCAGCTGCACAAACGATTGCAACACAATTTAGATGGACACAATTAGCCGTTTCAGGCGCACCATATGACCATTGGGGATTGGATAACATCATGATTACAGCCAACATTCCCAATTACAACATCACTTGGCTTCATGACAATTACTCTTATGGAGCTGGTGTATACACCGGAGACAATCCTACTCCAGTGAGTCCGACAGGCACAACTTCTTACGTTGTTATGATGACGGATAGTACGAGTACTTGCTACGACACTATTACCATTTCGGTAAGCTACCCTCAAATTGATTCCGTTACCACCATCAATCCAACATGTGGTAGCATCAATGGAAGTTTGACTGCCACTTCTTCCGGTGGTGCTGGCGGATACACTTATAGCATTGGATCTGCTTTCCAAACATCTGGAACGTTTAACAATTTAGATACCGCATTGTATACCATCATCATGGTGGATCAAAACAACTGTTCAGATACCTTAACGGCACTATTGGATGGAGTTGATTCATTGCAGATTACCAACCTTACTTTTGTCACCACAACTTGTGGATTAGACAATGGGGTTATCGGTTTTGATATTGATGGAGGTACGCCGATGTTCCAATACAGCATCAATAATGGACAATCTTTTTCTGCAAGTTCTACTTTTAGTAGCTTAGCACCTGGTGTATATCCGATATATGTAGAGGACCTCAATGGTTGTTTCGATACCGAATCAGTTGAAATTTTCCCTTCAACAAATCCAAACATTGACAACGTGAGTTCCACACTGGAGTTTTGTAGCCTTTTAGATGGTGGAATTACAAGTACGGCAAGTTTAGGAGTCACACCCTATCTGTTTGTACTTTATCAAGGAAATAACTTGATTTCAAACAATCCCACAGGAAACTTCACAGGACTGTCCTCAGGAGATTACTCCGTGTTAGTCGTGGATCAAATTGGATGTGTGGATAGTGTAATGGTTACCGTAGACTCCATTCCTGCTCCAATTGCCCCTTTACAAGATACAGTTTTATGTAACTTAAGCTTCCAAATTAATGGCGTTCTTTCGTATACAGGAACGAATTGGACATCAAACACCCCACTTATTAATTTTTCAAATACAGCTGGAATGAATCCATCAATTCAAGCAGATACTGCTGGAATTTATACCGTTACAGTAGCGGATAGTGTTTGTAATTTCACGGAATCGTTTCAGTTAACGTTCGTAGCCGATCCGTATACACATGTTCTCGATACAACCTTGTGTGTGGGTGAAACCCAAATACTTGCGGCATTAATTCAACCTCAAAACGTTGATTATTCATGGTCAACGGGAGAATCTTCTTCAGCAATTAGTGTAACGGAATCTGGAAACTACATCGTAACAACAACGAACATGTGTGGTTCTTCAACGGACACGGCAACGGTTGAATTTTATTTCTGTGATTTAGAATTACCAAACGTATTTACACCGAACAACGACGGTTCAAACGATTACTTCCAATTATTATTCTTTGGTGGATTAAAAACGTTTAATTGCACCATACTAAACCGTTGGGGTCAAGTGATTCGAGAATACGATGACGCTGCATTCATGTGGGATGGGAAAGATGAATCTGGAGATGATGTGTTGGAAGGTGTATACTTTTACATCGTAACTGCTGTCTCTAACGGAGGAAACGAAATCCTTAAACAAGGCAACGTAACATTGGTGCGCTCTGAGTAAGTTCAGAAGAATTGCTATCTTTACGCGTGCTTAAATTAAAACAAAATACGCCTAGATGGGTTGTGATCCTTCTCGATTTGATGATTCATCTTTGTGCGCTTGCATTTGCCTATTTAATCCGCTTTGACCTCAAAGCGGATTTTTCTTTGATACAAAATGAGTGGACCATATTATCTAAATCCCTTTGGTTCTTTATTTTAGTGAAAATCATCGTATTTTATGTCTTTCAAATTCACAAAGGATTAGTTCGCTATACATCCACCGAAGATTTAAAACGAATTTTGTTTGCTGAACTGGGCTGTTCCCTCCTATTTTTATTGGCTGGACTCATTCGCTTCCATCAATTAGATGGATTCTTTTTGTTTCCAATGTCCGTGTTAATCATGGAATTCATCGCCAGCATGACCTTTGTTGTTGGCGGGCGCTTCATCATCAAACTACTTTATTTAGAATCGGTCAAAGACCGCAACATTCAAGAATCAGTGATCATTTACGGCGCAGGAGTATCTGGATTGATTACCAAAAGAACACTTGAAAAAGATACACTAAACCAACAGATTGGAGTGGCCTTTATTGACGACAATCCAAAACTTCAAGGTTCTAGGATTGAAGGAATTACCGTTTATAACACCAAACAACTTTCAAAAATTAAATCAGAGTTTAATGCGCAAACCCTCATCGTTGCCATTCAAAGCCCAGACAACGTTAAGATGCAAGCGGTCGTGGACGAAGCGATGAAACTCAAAATGACGATTCAAAAAGTTCCGAATCCAAAAACATGGATTAATGGTGCATTTAGTTCCAAACAACTTAAAAAAATACGCATTGAAGACCTCCTTGGAAGGGATGTCATCGAACTGAACAACGATCAACTTTCAAATGAAATCTCAAATTCTTGTATTTTAGTTTCCGGTGCTGCAGGCTCCATTGGATCTGGACTCGTGCAAGAAATTGCCCGCTTAGTACCGAAGAAAATCATTTTATTGGATCAAGCGGAATCCCCACTTTACGATTTGCAATTTGAGTTGAACCAACATTTTAATGGCTTGAATTACGAAATCGTTGTGGGGGACATCTGTAATTTGGAGCGAATGCAGCATTTGTTTCAACATTACGCACCTGACATCGTTTTTCATGCAGCAGCATACAAACATGTACCCATGATGGAATTAAATGCCGCAGAAGCTGTTCAAACGAATGTAAAAGGAACGAAGATTCTGGCTGATTTATCCTTGGAAACGGGTGTGAAAAAATTCATCATGATTTCCACAGACAAGGCTGTCAATCCAACCAATGTCATGGGCGCGTCCAAACGCATTGCGGAAATGTACGTGCAAAAATTAAATGAACAGCAAAAAACACAGTACATTACAACAAGGTTTGGAAATGTTTTAGGGTCAAACGGCTCCGTCATTCCACTTTTTCAAAAACAAATTGAAAGCGGTGGACCAGTTACCGTTACTGACGAGCGAATTACCCGTTTCTTCATGACCATTCCGGAAGCTTGTCAACTCGTATTAGAAGCGGCATCCATGGGCAAAGGTGGTGAGATATTCGTTTTTGAAATGGGTCAATCCGTAAAAATTATCGATTTAGCGCGAAGAATGATTCAACTTTCCGGACTGGAAATTGGGAAGGACATCGATTTAACTTTCACAGGACTTAGGCCGGGAGAAAAATTGTACGAGGAACTCTTGGCGAATGAAGAAAATACCGTTCCTACACACCATCAAAAAATACTCATTGCTAAAACCCGAGTGGAAAACGATGATCAATTGCAGCACATTCAAACACTTATTCAGTTGTGCGCAGATCAAAATAACGTAGCAATTGTTCAGCAAATGAAGCGCATCGTTCCCGAATTCATTAGCAATAACTCAGAATTTCAAAAACTCGACAAATGATTTCTCCCGCTCGCATTCACGTGCGTCTAACTGATTTGGATATTCTTGGTCATGTGAACAATGCACTTTACCTCACCTATTTTGAAATTGCACGTATGCATTATTTTTCAGAATTAGTCGGAAATGATTGGAATTGGATGGAAGAAGGAGTTGTTTTGGTGAAAAATGAGGTGGAATACCTCAAACCTATTTTACTTAATGACGTTCCCTATGTAACCGTTAAACTGATGCATATGGGGACCAAAAGTTTCACACTTGGATACGAAGTTCTTGTGAACCACGCACTTGTCACTACTGGAAGCTCTACCCTTGTTGCGTTCAATTCAAAAAAACAGTGTACCATTGAAATTCCAGAAAAAATGAAAGAAGCCATTCAAAAATTAGCGTAACTTTCAAAAGGAATTTACTTATAAGTACATGAAAAATCGATTTATTCTTCCAATCTTACTATTGACATCCTCTATTTGGGGTCAAGAATTAAGTCCGTGTGGCAATGTAGTTAAGAAGTGTAATTATAAAACACTCATCAATTGTTACGACATCCTTTCTTTCGATGATCAGCGCAACATCTATTTATTAAAAAAAGATTATGCTACTCCTTATGACGGGAACTGTACCACGTGTTATTCCAATGGAAACTTAGAAGAATCCTTGCATTTAGTGGACGGATACCGCGACGGAACGGATACTTCCTATTTTAAAAACGGATGCCGACAATCCATTCAGTCATTTAAACTAGGCAAGCTGAATGGGAAGAGCACTGTTTTTTACGAATCCGGCAAAAAAGAACGTGAAATCTCGCACGTCAACAACATGATTCAAGGAGAGTTCATACTTTTCGAAAACAACGAGAAAAACGACACCATTGAATACCATACCTATAAAAACAATTTAATGGATGGTCCTCAAAAATATTACTACGAAAATTCTAAATTAGGAAAGCACGTTTTTTACAAGGCTGGATTACTAGATGGTCCGCACACCACTTATACCGATTCCGGAAAAGTAGAAATGAAACTTCATTACAAACAAGGAAAAAAAGATGGTAAATGGATCTATTATTACGAAAGTGGCAAAGAAGCTCACATCGAAAATTGGTCCAGTGGTTTGAAAAATGGCGAATTTAAAACGATGGATGAAAAAGGAATGATCCTAGAGCAGTACTTTTTTAAGAACGATGTTCCCGAAGGAAAGCATGTTGAATATTATCCCGATGGAAAATTAAAATACCAAGCGACCTACACAAGCAAAGGAGAAAAACTAGAAGAATTTTCAATTGATCAATTTGGTGTTAAGAAGGAACTATTTAAAAAAGAAGAGAAACCGAAAAAAGGAGACCCAAAAAAAGCTGCGGAATTATCTGATGACAAGGAAGGAAAACCCTAAATTGTTCCTGTTAATAGCAACAAGGCCATCACTGTTAAAAAAAAAGCAACCATTGCGTTTACAAAGTTGATGGAAACCTTTTGAAGAAACTTCTTTCCTAAAATTGATCCTCCGAAAGCCGCTAATGCACCAATGACCAAGTAACGAATATTTAGGGTTTCCCAGTTTAAACTCCCCGAATACACACTGATACGAGAAGCATCAATTAACAAGGAAATCAACGCACTTGTCCCGACAAAAATGTGTTTATCCATGGTGATTTTGGATAAGAATGCCGCGCGTAAAGCACCCTGATGTCCAGAAAAACCACCGAAAAGCCCACTTAAAAAGCCGCCAACAGGCAAAAACATTGGTGCATTGGAGAATGGAAACTTGATTTTCCTCCATTCCATGTAGACAAAGAACAGCATCAAGACTCCAATTAAAAAGGCTGCATAACTGACTTCATTCCTTCCCCACATTGGAAAAACATAGGCTGTTCCGGCCTTTCCGATAAGACTTAGTAAATATGCCCCTATAAAACCACCAATGATGGCGGTCAAACCAAACCGTTTAAATAAAGATGCATCAATGTGACGCGACATGATGGACAATTTAAATAGGTTATTGGCGAAATGAACAAGAGCTGTGGCAACAACCGCTACTTCCACTGGAAAATACAAACTAAAAACGGGCAGCAAGATGGTTCCTAATCCAAATCCAGAAAAGAAGGTGGCAAATGAACCTAATAAACAAACCAAGATGATTCCTATTTCGCTGATCATTTTACTTATTTTTGTTAAAAATAATAGGAATGATTGATTTTAGAAGCGATACAGTAACAAAACCTACAGAAGCCATGAAGGAAGCCATGTTTCATGCGCCTGTTGGAGACGATGTTTTTGGCGAGGATCCTTCCATCAATGCGCTCGAATCTTATACGGCAAAGCTCTTTGGTAAAGAAGCTGGACTCTTTTGTTCATCTGGAACGCAGACCAACCAAATCGCCATCAATGTGCATGTCCAACCTGGAGGAGAGGTCATCTGCCACGAAGAAAGTCACATCTATAAGTACGAAGGAGGAGGCATTGCCAAAAATAGCGGCGCGTCCGTTCGCTTATTAGCTGGCGACCGAGGTCGCTTAGAGGCGGAAAACATTGCTCAATGGATCAATCCTTCACATGACGTTCATTTTCCATTAACTCAATTGGTTTCTCTAGAAGATACAGCGAACCGAGGAGGTGGTGCTGTGTATTCATTTGAACAAATTCAAGAAATTAAAGTACTTTGCCAATCATTGGGTTTGCCCTTGCATTTAGATGGCGCTCGCGTATGCAATGCACTTGCCGTGAATCAAGTTGACCCCGCGATATATGGTGCTGAATTTGACTCCATCAGCATCTGCCTCTCGAAAGGACTTGGAGCTCCCGTTGGTTCTATACTACTCGGATCAAAAGCATTTATTCAGAAAGCAAGACGGGTTCGTAAAGTCATGGGTGGTGGAATGAGGCAAGCTGGCATGATCGCTGCAGGAGGATTATTCGCGCTTCAGCACCACCGTTCAAGGTTAATCGAAGACCACAAACACGCACAACAACTTGAAGAAACCTTTCATCGCCAAGCGTGGGTAAAAAGCGTTCTCGCTGTTCAAACCAATATCGTAGTGGTTTCCTTAAACGATGCAACAAAAAGAGATGCCATTTTAGAACAATTCAAATCATTTGGCATTCTTGGCATGGCATTTGGACCGGGAATGTTGCGTTTTGTGACCCATTTGGACATTTCACCCGAACAAGTTGCCTTTACTTGTGAAAAAATCGCTCAAATTCGGGCCTGAAAAGTTGTTTTTTTTTGAGCATGTAGCGTAACCTTTTGGTCCAAAAAACACTATAAGAAAGGAAACATAATTCCACCGTTGGATGTTTAAATTACGACTTATTTTTTTCTGCTTAATTGGATTGAGTTCCATCAATTGGGGTCAAGAAGACCCGTGCAGTGTGGACGATAAGAAAATGCGAAAAATGCTCACAGAAGCGTTAGCTGAAAAAGATTTTAATGGTCAAACCACTCAATTTGCAGCACTGATAA
>Ga0208592_1000074_pt1 | contig 28349 bp, 23 predicted proteins | sample LakMenE18May10ns_FD_150712 | JGI IMG/M metagenome (GOLD analysis project Ga0208592, IMG submission 150712) | Freshwater microbial communities from Lake Mendota, WI - 18MAY2010 deep hole epilimnion ns (SPAdes) | ecosystem: Environmental > Aquatic > Freshwater > Lentic | place: Lake Mendota...
TTCAGGTTCATGCGCCACGCCTCACAATGCGTCGCACACGACGACTCACTGCCCAATACGTACGCACCGGATCTTTCGCTGCAGTTTTGACTAATGCAGGAACATTGCGACGTTTCGGTGCTTCATCTGCAACGTATGCAGCAATCGCTTGCTTGCCTTTATTCACGCCACCCACTTCAGGTTCAGCCAGCCAACGCGCATGTAGTTGTTCGCGAATCTTGTGATGAAGATCAATACCAACAGTGATGGAGTTGCCCGAGGCACTCTCGCTTTCTGGCGTTCGTGTGTGATAGTGCGCTAGACGTTCAGGGAGAAAGACAAACCCACCCGACAACACTGCGCGAAGATTGAACTCCCAATCACCGAGAACCGGCAAGGACGAATCGAAACCGCCAACATCAGCCAGAAGTCGACGACGAAAGACTGCAGCAATTGGTGGGAACGTGTTGTTGCCAATCATTCCGTCATACGTGAGACGTTCTTGAGTGAGATAAAACTCTTCAGACTTCACCGGCCACACTTTGCCGTTCTTATATGTCTCATGGATGCGAGTGACGCCCGTAACAACTGCTGCAGCAGAAATGTTTGCGCGCAATCCGCCGACTGCAACTTCAAGAAACTCGGCATCCCACGAATCATCATCATCATGAACGGCAAAGAACTCAGACTCTGTTGCAGCTAATCCCCTGTTCGAGGCCTCTTCCATTCCAAAACGGTCTTCAAGGTGCAACACGCTGATGTTGCCAGTGGGCGTGGAACTACGAGCCACCTCTACAACAGCATCCACTACGGCCCGATTACCACCATTGTTTACAACGACAAGGTTCCAGTCAGTAAATGTCTGGTTCTGCACACTTGCCAGAGCCCGAGCGAGCAAGATTGGACGTTCATACGTCCTCATCACGATGGATACTTGCTGCATGCCTAGACGAGCCTACTCATGAGGGAAAGAAGCAAGAGAGCAACACTGGTGGAGCTGAGGGGAATTGAACCCCTGACCTCTTGCATGCCATGCAAGCGCTCTGCCAACTGAGCTACAGCCCCTAGAAAAGCAAGCCTGTCTAGGTTTGTGAAGCCCCTACCTTACCAAGCCAGGGCCTCGACTTCCCAAGAAACAGGAAGGCTCAAAGAAACCCTAACTATGAGCATTTATATTTTGCGAGAGTGACCTTCCCAATATGGAGCACGCAAGGGTTTCTTCTGTATTTTTCCCGTTCCTGTCCGGGGAATCAACGCAACGAAATCAACAGAACGTGGAGCTTTGTAACCAGCAAGCATTTCTCGACAATGCGCAATTATCGCCGCAGCAAGTTCTGCCGACTCTGCAACACCTTCTTGCACCTGAACCAGCGCTTTCACGCTCTCGCCAAACTCTTCATCGGGCACACCTATCACTGCAACATCTTCAACACCTGGGTGCACCGCTATGACACCTTCGATTTCCGCTGGGTAAATGTTGACTCCGCCACTAATGATCATGTCAATCTTGCGGTCAGATAACCACAGATATCCATCAGCATCGATATAGCCCACATCGCCAGTAGTAAAAACACCTGGTTCTAAATGTGCATCTTTCGTTTTTCCCTCATCGTTGTGATAGGAGAAGTCGGTTCCCATCTTGTTGCGAAAGTACAACGTTCCTTCATTCCCCGGTTCAACAGGCTCATTTGCCTCATTCAACACCAACACTTCAATATTGTCGACTGGCTTACCCACGCTCCCGCCTTTATCGAGCCACTCCTGCGAACTCACTGTGGAAATAATGGAACCTTCTGTACTGCCGTAGTACTCAGTAACTTTTGGGCCCCACCATTCAATGAGGCCACGCTTCACCGCTGGTGGGCACGGTGCTGCACCATGCCACACTGTGGTCAATGCCGCACCTTCAAAGGTGTCTTTCACTGCGGCCGGCAAGTCAAGCAAACGTTTCATTTGCGTGGGAACCAAGTGCACATTGGTACAGGCATGCTGGTCAATCAGACGCAACATTTCTGCAGAGTCGTACTTGTGCTGCATGACTACCGATGAACCACCCACCATTGGAAAGAAAGAAAACGCAAATTGCGCCGAATGATAAAACGGCCCGCACAGCATGGTGCGTCCAGGAATGGGCAAAAAGTTTGAGAATCCAGAAGCAATCAACTTCATAAAGTCGGAGGTCAACCCCATGCCATTCGACAAAGCACCGCGCACTCCTTTTGGTCGACCCGTGGTACCAGAGGTATAAAACATTGGTCCACCGAGCATTTGATCGAGTGGCTCAGCATCACTTGCGCCTGCAATAAGTGTTTCAAAATCCACAAAATGTGCATTGTTGCGCACTGCAGCCTGCGCCCCGCATTGGATACCCACAACATGTTGCACACTCTGTGAGCGATCGTCTTTCAATGCCTCTGCAACAGGGCCTTCGTATCGTGAATCAACGAGAACAACTTTTGCTTGTGCATCGTTGAACACGTAGGCGAGCTCATCGGCTACCCAGTGCCAGTTGACGGGAACATAGGTCCATCCTCCATGAGCACATGCTTGAGCAATTTCAAACCACTCGCATTGATTGCCAGCCACCACCGCAACGGTGTCGCCAGTTGCAAGACCAAGGTCGCGCAGTCCATTCACCAAACGGTTCACACGAAGATCAAGTTCTGCCCACGTAACAGATCGAATCTCGTCCATTAGCGCCACATCGAACCCACGATCGAGTGCAAAATCCCTTGTTAAAACTGCCATCTCTACCCCCTCAAGATGACTAAACCTTACTTCCTCAAAATTGGGAGCCTCGCCTGACCACAGTCGACGCCGTGGTCACATACCAGATGGGCAATTACGCCCAGGGCGCAGGAACGATGTCTTTGTACAGGCGTTCGATTTCGTAGAAACGGCGTGCTTCGTCCACAAAAATATGCACCACTACGTCGCCGTAGTCGATGAGGACCCACTGCTGCTCGCGCGTGCCTTCGGACCTCATTGGCCCACGACCCGTTGCATCGCGAACTGATCCGAGAACCGAATCAGAGATGGCACGAACAAGTCGACCGTTCGATGCGCTTGTGACAACAAAATATTCGGTAATGCCAAGTACTTCGCCAACCGGCAAAACAATGATGTCTTGACCTTGTTTGTCGTCGATGACCTGAGCAATAAATGTTGCTAATTCCAGAGATTCTGAAATTGCACTGTTGTTTTCGGTCACTTCGGCTCCGTTGTAGTTGTAGACGTCGTGGCACCATTGCCAAGGAATGCAACAAAATCGTTCCCCAGCACGATACGCAGATTCACACCAGTAACTACATCGATTGTCGAGACATATTCAAGAGGTCCGAGAAGCGTGGCAAAGGTTTCTGCTTCAACCCGTGCAAGATCATCGTTGAAGTAGGCCACCGTACGTTCAACAGGAAGTTCATTCACTTGACGCACAAGAACAACATTTGCTCCCATATATGCAAGTCGGGTCACTGCTTCGCGAGCAATTGCGGTGCTAGCAAAGGGAACATCCACCATCACAGCTATCCCATTAGAGGTGAGTGATAGAGATCCGGGCAGAACGCTTGCCATCACCATCAAGATTTCTCCACCATCTAGTGAATACAGATCAATGTTTGCTGGATTACGTTGCGCATCAGCAAGAGCAGTTGCAGTGAATTGCCACACATCAATTTCGCCACGTAAGAGCGCTTCAAAATAACTCTGTGTCGTTGGTAAATCTGGCATGTCGGGCAGTGAAGTCGACGTAGTTACATCGGTCCCATCCGATGACACCGCAGCTACACCTGCGCGCGCCACTGCACTCCATAAAGCCTTTACTTGCGCAAGCCTGCTCGACTCGGGAATTCCCTTCTGCGTCGCAACAAGACCGTCGGCAATTTGTTGACCTGTGACCGTGGTTGATTCTGCAGGGATCACTACCACTGGTTTATTCGATGCATCAGTTCCAATAATTGGTTGCGTCATCGTGACTGGTTGCGTGCCGACAGGGGCAAGCAATGCTGCAAGTTCGGCGGAAGAAACATCATCTGCAAAATCAAGAGTGACGTTGAACAAGTTCTCTACATCAAAGCGCAATGCATCAAGTCCGCCCTCGGCGTATCCGTCGGCAAGCCTGCTTGGCGCTTCACCTTTGGCGACATCTGCTGCTGCGCCAACTGGAACAGAAATAATGGTGCCGCCATTGCCGCCAGGCGCAACCGCAAGCAACGCAATCGCGGTGAGTTCTTTATTTGCGTTCACTACTGCGAGCAAATTCACTTTTGTTTGCGGAATGTCAACAACAACACCTTGGTCGACTTTGTCTCCACCCGATTCGTTCAATAAAGAATTTGCGCCCACAACAATGCCGCTTGGTAGAGCGATCACTGTAAGAACAGATGACACCACTGCTGCCATCATGCGACGACGTCGACGTGCAGGTATCGCTGTCATGACACCACCTCATATAGATGGTGTTGCGCGATGATTGCCTGAACAGCAGGCGACGTCATCGCCTCAATCGACGCACCTGTTGCTACGGCTGCACGAAGATCACTACTCGACACATGTACTGGATCCATGGTGACCACTTCATGGCGTGCGCCCTGCACTGCACTTGGCACAGAAACTATGTCAGACGAACGATTCACTATGACGAGCGTAGAGAGCCTGAGTACGTCAGACAGACGATGCCACGTATGCATTCTTTCGGCCGTGTCTGCTCCCACGATGAGAAACATCTCTATAGATGGGTCGGCGGCCTTCGTGGCTTCCAGGGTGTCGACCGTATAAGTAAGGCCCTGCCGGCGAACCTCTTGGTCGTCAACGCTCAGGCCTGGGCGCCCATTCACCAGGGCGTCGGTCATGGCCAGGCGAATCGCCGAGTCGGTCACGACCCGTTCGCCCACTTTTTGCCATGGCTCGTGGGCCACCACAAAACGCACCTCGTCAAGACTCAATTGACTCATCGCTGCATCGGCCATAGCCAGGTGCCCAAAGTGGGGCGGGTCAAAGGTCCCGCCGAGGAGACCCACTCGACGAACAGAGGGACTAGTCACGTGGCGAGTGTATGAGGTCTGAGACCCCTCGCCTGAGCAGCCCGAAAACATTTTGAAATTGCCCCTAGCCATGGCCACAGGCGCGTGTTATTCTCATCAGTCCCCCGACTAGGAACCCTCCTTGTTGAAACTTCCATGTGCCCGTTGCCACGGCGCACATGGGAACAACTACTACGAATTAACGGTTGAACACTGCATCATGAATGACTCAATTGGTCTCTATCTCAACGACATCGGCAAAGTATCTTTGCTGACCGCCGAAGACGAGCGCGAGCTCTCTAAGGCCATCGAAGCCGGCCGCGATGCCGCAACACGTCTCGAAAACGGCGAGCGCGGAGCTGCCCTTCGTCGCGACCTGCGTAATGCAGCCGCTGCAAAGGATCGCTTCATCCGCTCCAACCTTCGCCTCGTGGTCTCTATTGCACGTCGCTACCCATTGCCACAGGGCATGGACCTTCTCGACCTCATTCAAGAAGGCAACCTTGGTCTTGAGCACGCAGTCGACAAGTTCGACTGGCGCCGTGGTTTCAAATTCTCCACATACGCAACTTTCTGGATCCGCCAAGCAATTGGTCGTGCACTTGACCAGAAGGCAAGCCTCATTCGTATCCCGGGTGATCGTTCTGCAAGCCTTCGTGCTGCATTGCGTCAGGCATCTGGCGATGGCGAAACACTTGATGTTGGCAATGCTGAACTTCACCGCCTCACCACTCCTGTCTCTCTCGACAAGACCGTGGGCGACGACGGTGACGCAACACTTGGTGACCTCATGGACAACGGTCAGGGAACTCCTGAAGATGCTGTTATGGCCATGGTCGATACCGAATTGCTCGACGAATTACTCGGAACACTCGACGACCGTGCTCGCTACGCAGTCGAGGCACGTTTCGGACTTCTTGACGGAGAGCGTAAGAGCTTCCGTGAAGTGGGCGAAGACCTCGGCGTTACAGCCGAAGCTGCTCGTCGCCTTGTGAGCCGTGCTGTTGAAGGCCTACGCGATGATGCCGAGCGCATCCTCGCCGTCTGATCGCCACCCATCGTCAATAAATCCTTTGCGCTGACCCCTGGTCTGGCGCAAGGCTAGGAATCTTATGGCACGCAGTTGGACACCCCAGACCTGGCAGACATTTCCTGTACAGCAACAACCTGAATGGCCGGACAAGGCTGGGCTTGATACTGCACTCGGACAAGTCAGTAGCTTTCCTCCCCTGGTGTTTGCCGGAGAAGCTCGTTCTCTGCAGACTGCATTAGGAAAAGTTGCTGCTGGCAATGCGTTCTTATTGCAAGCCGGCGATTGCGCTGAAAGTTTCGAAGAGTTCTCTGCAGTCAACATTCGTGAGAAATTGCGTGTCATCTTGCAGATGGCAGTTGTACTCACCTATTCAATGGGTGTTCCAGTTGTCAAAGTTGGTCGAATGGCTGGCCAGTTCGCCAAGCCCCGTTCGTCACCGACTGAAAAAATTGGCGATCTTGAATTGCCGTCGTTCCGTGGCCACATCGTAAATGATGTGCACCCGAATGCTGAAGCACGCATTCCTGACCCTCAGCGTTTAGTGCAGGCATACCATCAGAGCGCCAGCACATTGAACTTGTTGCGTGCATTCACTAAAGGTGGATTCGCAGATCTGAATCGCGTCAACGCATGGACGCAAGAGTTTGTTGCATCCAGCCCAGAAGGCCAACGTTATGTAGAGCTCTCTGCAGAGATCGAGCGCGCGCTCAATTTCATGCGTGCCTGTGGTGTGGACACCGAGAACTATTCGGCGCTGCATGAAGTTGATGTGTACACAAGCCATGAAGCACTCATCCTTGGGTACGAAGAAGCACTCACTCGTCAAGACTCATTGACCGGCCAGTGGTACGACTGCTCTGCACACATGTTGTGGATCGGTGAACGTACTCGTCAACTAGATGGTGCACACGTGGAGTTCTTGCGTGGCGTTGGCAATCCCATTGGTTGCAAAGTTGGCCCCACCACTTCCCCAGAGTTTGTTCTTGAATTGTGCGAAGCGTTGAACCCTGCGCAAGTTCCTGGACGACTCACATTGATTAGCCGCATGGGTGCAGACAAAGTGGAGGATTCACTTCGACCACTTCTTCACGCAGTACGCGATGCTGGTCACCCAGTCGTATGGGCTTGCGATCCAATGCATGGAAACACCATCACTGCTCCAAACGGTCGCAAGACTCGTCACTTCGAATCAGTTGTTGACGAGATTGCCGGATTCGTTCGTGCACACAAGGCCGAGGGCACATGGCCCGGTGGAATTCATATTGAACTCACTGGCGATGACGTCACCGAGTGCACCGGCGGCACTGACGACATTACAAATGACAATCTTGATGATCGTTACCAAACCATTTGCGACCCACGCCTTAATGGCCGCCAATCACTAGACCTCGCCTTTCGCGTCGCAGAACTTATTCGCGCCGGAGCCTGATATGTCGCTTCTCAATGCGGCATGGGAACTAGCCGAGTCCTGGCCAGTCGACAATGTCTCCATTGGGGTGCGTCACGCTGGTGGCACCGAATCATTTGGCGATATTGAACGTTCGCAACGCATTGCATCGGTAAGTAAACCACTTTCCGCTTGGGCTGTACTGATTGCTATTGAAGAAGGCAGCATCAATATGGATGATGCAGTAGGTCAAGCAGGTTGCACTGTTCGCCATCTGTTATCTCATGCTGGTGGTTATTCGTTTGACGGTGCACAACCCATCACTCGCCCTGAAACAAAACGGATTTATTCAAACACTGGGTTTGAGTTACTCGCTGAACATGTTGAACAGAGCACGGGTATTGCATTTGTTGAGTACCTCGATGACGCCGTCTTTGCTCCCTTGGGCATGCACCACTCCTCTCTTCAGGGTTCATGTGCAAAAGACATTCATTCCACAGTGCACGACATGATGCTTTTTGTGGATGAGTTACGCCAACCAACTCTCATCGCTCGTGAAACATGGATGGATGCGATCTCTCCGGTCTTTCCCGACCTTGCAGGAGTAGTTCCAAGTGTTGGGTCGTTTGACCCTTGCCCATGGGGACTTGGAGTGGAGATCCGTGGACACAAGACTCCACACTGGACGGCCACACGAAATTCAGCTTCTACCTTTGGCCACTTCGGCGGCATCGGAACTTTTCTTTGGGTAGACCCTGTTGCCGATGCAGCATGCGTGATGTTTGCTGAACGAGAGTTCACCGAATGGGGCATGCAGTACTGGCCAGTGTTTAACGATGCTGTCCTCACCGCATTGTCACGCTGATATGCCTCGTTCGTTTCGTAGCGGACAACGTGTTCGTGTCTCCACGGTAGACACTGATGGATTACCCGTGGTTCGATACGGAACTGTTGGCGCCGATGCTGTTTCAGAGAATCCAATCGTCGTTATCTACGACAACCTTGCAGGTAGCGACTTAGTGAACAGTTCAGAGATTGAACCACTTGATCTTGATCTCATTGAACTGCGTCTCGCTGGGACAGACCTACTGAATGACCCTTTGCTTCGAGCAGGTCTTGCAGAATTGTGGCGCGCCGAAGTTGCTCGTGCAGGACTTGTTATTGCCACATTGTTCCCTATGGAAAAAGGTGAGGTTGTTGGTGTTGTCGATGGCGAACATTTCCTTCTCGCTGAATTCACATATAACGGCGAGACCTGGGTAGTACGTGGCGCCCTTGCCTCAGATGACCCCACTATGGTTGTCATTCGTGCCGATCGGATGAATCGGTGGAACGGATTCATTCACTGATGAACAACTCACAACAAGAACGCGGCTTGGCCAAGTTCACCATGGGTATCGGTCCACTCCTTATTTGTGCATTCGGGGTCACCGTCTCGAACAGCATGATTTTTGCTGCGCTCAGCGACTTGCAAGACAAGTACGGCTTTAGCGCTGCTGGCCTCGGGTTCATTTCTGCCGCCGGATTTATGACGTCGCTTATTGTGCAATTAGTTGTCGCACCATTTGCAGACCGTGGCGCACCGAAGCGTTTGGTGCTTGCGGCGCTTGTGCTGGCATTTCTCGGCTCTGTGTTGTTTGCATTTGGTAACAACTTGTGGATTTTTGTAGTTGCCCGCGCACTGACGGGTGCATCATTGGGTACGAGTGGCCCGGCTATCAAGGCAATCGCTGCCAACATCGACAAAAACCGTGCAGCCGAACGATTGGGGCGACTTCGTGGCATCGAACTTGCCGGCTATACGGGCGGGCCCCTAATTGGTGCTTTATTGATTGGTCCGTTCGGACTGCGCGGAGCTTTTTTGATTTTTGGTGTGATTGCGATGATCGCTTTTGCCATTGTTGCACCAAAGGATTTACCGCGCCTCCCCACTACCAACGAATCTCGGCGACCAAGTTATGAACTACTTCGTATTCGCGCTGTGCGGGCATCTGTACTTGCATCGCTCACTTTGTTTATCCCAATAGGAATTTACGACTCACTCTGGGATCGATATGTCACAGACCGCGGTGGGAACAACGTGATGGTGGGAATGACGTTCTTGTTGTACACCATTCCATTCATTGTTCTTGGTGCTGCAGGTGGACGTTTGTCAGATCGTCGTGGTCCTGCACGCATGACTGTCATTGGTATCTTCTGCACTGTCCCGCTTGTACTTGTATACGGATACTTGCCTAATGCTTGGCTCCTCGTTGGTTTTGCAGTTGTAGAGGGAACCATCGGTGCATTGTCTATTCCTGCAACGCAATCACTGATGGCCTCCGTTGCGCCGAAAGGTCGCGCCAGTGCTGCACAAGGTTTGAATGGAAGCGGCGACTTGCTGGCCGGAACGATTATGTCTTTTATTGCCCCAGCGCTCTACGGCTCGTATGGACCAGGTGCAACATTTGGATTCGCCGCAGCATTGATGACGATATGCGGAACGGCCGTGGCCCTCATGTTGAGAACCACGACCGTTACCAGTACTTCCGAGCAATAGCTCGATTCAGTTGTACGAAGCGTTGATTACTTCAAACGCTCGATGATCATTGCCATACCCTGGCCACCACCGACGCACATGGACTCCATGCCGTAGGTCTTGTCTTCCCACTGAAGACCGTTGATGAGGGTTGTCATGATGCGAGCACCGGTCATACCGAATGGGTGACCAAGTGCAATACCGCCACCATGGATGTTCAGTTTGTCCATTGGAATTCCAAGGTGCTTTGCTGAAGGAAGAACCTGTGCAGCAAATGCTTCGTTGATTTCAACAAGATCAATCTGATCGATTGTCATGCCGGCGCGCTTCAGTGCTTGACGGCATGCTTCGATTGGACCAAGACCCATGATTTCTGGGTTGAGACCAGAAACACCTGAGGACACGATGCGTGCAAGCGGGGTGAGACCCAATTGCTTTGCCTTAGTGTCACTCATCACCATGACTGCTGCTGCACCATCATTCAATGGGCAAGCGTTTCCTGCTGTCACGGATCCGTCTGGGCGGAACACTGGCTTCAACTGTGATGTTGCTTCGTATGTGGTGCCGGCGCGTGGGCCATCGTCTTTGCTGACGACGGTGCCGTCTGGCAATACGAGTGGAGTGATTTCACGCTCGAAGAAACCATTCTCTTGGTGAGCAACTGCGAGGTTGTGTGAACGAACACCGAAGTGGTCCATCTCTTCGCGAGTAACGCCTTCTTGTTGAACAACGTTTTCTGCAGTTTGTCCCATTGCGATGTATGCGTCGGGAAGACCGGTTGGCGGCGTCCACACTGCAGCTCCACCTTCGGCACGTGCACGAGTACGGGCGCCTGCCTCTTTGAAGATTGCGTTTGGAGCAGAGTCAGATGCACCTGATGCGTAACGGCTCACTGCTTCAACACCAGCAGCGATAAAGCAATCGCCTTCTCCGGCGCGAATGGCATGTGCAGCCATGCGAATGGTCTGCAATGAAGATGAGCAGTAACGGTTGACGGTGACGCCAGGGACATCGTCGAGGCCAGCAAGAATTGCAACCATACGACCAATGTTGAATCCGCCTTCGCCTGCAGGCTGGCCGATTCCCATAATGAGGTCTTCAACATCGGTTGACTGCACTTGTGGCACTTTGGCCATCAGTGCACGAACGATCTGTGCTGCCATGTCGTCGGGACGAAGGTCTTTGAGAGAACCTTTGTTGGCGCGACCGATTGGGCTACGGGCTGTGGCGACGATTACTGCTTCAGGCATGGATTCCTTTCGTGGTTCGCTCTTCGAACCGACCCCATAAGGGTAGTCAGGTTTGCCGGAAAATCTGCCCTCGATCTGCCCCGCTACGCAGTATCGACTCTATTTCTCCTACTATTTCCCCATGCAGTTGCCAAACGTTCCACTTTCTGACATCAACCTTTCCAGCGAAACTTTTTGGACAGCGCCACGTGAATGGCGCGAGGGGGCTTTCAAGACCCTGCGCGATGAATCCCCCTTCCACTTCTTTGAAGAGACCGTCATCCCAGATTCGCCATTTCCTCCAGGTCGCGGATACCGCGCACTCACTCGCCACGACGACATCTGGCATGTGAGCCGTAATGCTGCGCTGTTCTGCAGTGGACAGGGATCAAATATTGGTGACCTTCCCATAGAGCTCAACGAGTTCTTTGGCTCCATGATCAACATGGACGACCCAAAGCATTTCCGTCTTCGCAGCATTGTTGCAAAGGGCTTTGGTCCTCGCGAGATTGCACGTGTAGAAGATCAAGTAAAAATTCGCGCAGCAAAAGTGGTGGACCGCTTGTTGCAAGATTTTCCTGGCCGCTCATGTGACTTCGTAGAACAAGTGGCAGCGCCACTGCCATTGGAAATCATTTGCGACATGATGGGAGTTCCTGAGTCTGACCATTCAGAAATTTTCCGTTGGACCAATACGATTCTTGGAGTTGGTGACCCAGAGTTCGTCACTTCATACGAGGATCTACTCACGGTAGGTATGGAAATCTTTGCGTACGCACAGGCACTTGGCGAAGATCGCAAAGCCAACCCGCGCGACGACATCACGAGCGTCATGATGGCAGCCGAAGTGGATGGCGAAAGTCTTACCGCTCAGGAGTTCGGTTCGTTCTTTATTTTGCTCGTTGTCGCTGGAAACGAAACAACTCGTAATGCCATCTCACATGGAATGAAGTTGCTCACTGACAATCCTGATCAACGCAAGATTTGGTTCGATGATTTCGATACCCACAACCGCACCGCAGTCGAAGAGATTGTGCGTATGGCTACACCAGTTATCCACTTCCGTCGCACAGCAACACAAGACACAGAGATCAACGGTCAAAAGATTCTTGAAGGCGAAAAAGTGGTGATGTTCTATTCATCGGGCAACCGTGACGAGCGCACATTTGCAAACCCATATCAATTTGATGTGCGCCGCGAGATTGCGCCTGCACAGATTGGCTTCGGCGCAGGCGGCCCACACTTCTGCTTAGGTGCGAACCTTGCTCGTCGTGAAGTATCCGTGATGTTCCAAGAGATTGCACGTCGCATGCCCACTTTGCGCACCGAGGGCGAGCCTGCATACTTGCAAAGCTCATTCATCAATGGCGTGAAGCGCCTTCAGTGCTCCTGGTAGCTACTACGAGCGGCTACTCGCCCACCATGCGAATATCTGCGACCACTGCTGCATGATCACTCGGCTGCACTCCGCCAACAGTCTCTAAACCTGCCAACCACATCCGTGTGGGGTTACCTATTGGTCGTGGGCGCGGCCATGACACGAACAGATAATCCAACCGTCGGTTCGGCCACGCTGAATCTTCGATATACGGATTATCGCGTCGCCACGTAAACCCAGTTCCTTCACCAGCAACTTCCCACATGTCGGTAAACACCAAGCCATCAACAGCAGGCTCACTTCGCCCCGTCATCATGCGAATCTCATCTGAATCTGGAACTGCATTGAAGTCACCAGCTAGTAAGACCGGTAGTTCTACTTCTGGGTCATTACGAAGTTGCGACACGATTCCGCACAGCGCTTCACACTGAGCCATACGTGTAGCCGATGCATCAAACTTGTAATCCAAGTGCGTACATACTGTCCACATGCGGCCAAACGGTGTCTCAACATGAGCCACTACTGCGCGCCTGTAACTTGGCGCACCAGTTACGTCGGGCAAGCGATGAACTTCCCACGACACAATCGGCCAACGCGACAAGATGGCATTACCCAAACTGACGCCATTGTCATACCACGGACCTTCAGTGCGCGCGACAAACATGTTCATTTCATCGGCAAGCCATTGCGCTTGGTCTAGCCCACCTTCTTGCGCCCATACTTCTTGCAAGAACACGATGTCTGGCTGTTCGGACTGCAACGTAGACAAGATTGCTTCTTGACGGTCACGCCATGGCCCAAACTGCCACCACAAGTTCCATGTGAGAATTCGTGCCTCCATCACCCCAACCTTACGCCTCTCAGGCGAGACTGGAGCCGTGAACCTCCAATCCCCTCCACCGTTAGCAGGCGTCTTTGGTGGTGGTGGGCTCTTTGGCATCGGATACGCACTTGGCGTCATTGAGGGCCTGCGCGAGCGCGGCATCGACCTACACGGCTGTCCCATGCTTGGTACCTCTGCTGGCGCCTGGGCAGCCGCAGCAACAGCGCTTCAGGTTTCTTACATGGACCTGGCCGAACTTGAGGTTCCCACCTTTCCAAACCCTCGTGCAGGCGTACTAGCCACTTCAGCGCGAGAGGTATTTGGCGATGCCACAGATTCATGCGTGCGAGTTGTAGTCACAGAAGTCCCGCGACTTCGCCGCACAGTTCTCAGCGGTGCCGATACACCGCTCGCCGATCTTGTCGCTGCATCGTCTGCAGTACCTGGCCTACTCGCCCCACACAGGATCAATGGACGTCGATACGTAGATGGCGGAGTGCGCTCTGGCGTCAGTGTTGATTTAGCCGATGCGGCCGAACGTCTTGTAATCATCGCCCCACTTGCCGGTGCCATGTTTGGTCCGTTCGGACGATTCGTGGAGAGACGAACAGATGCGGAACAACACACATGGTCAGAGACACATAGTGGAACCTTTATCGAGTTCTCCCCGCGAGCCGTGACAGCAGGGATTGCTTCTCGTCCTCAACATCTTTTTGATAAGGCACGAGCACTCGAGGCCTACTTCTGTGGGCTTGATGAGGCTCGTCAGCGCACTATTGAATAAATCTCTATTGAGTTGCAAGGCTGGCGCGGAACTCACCCTCAACAATGAGAGCAGCAATCTCTGGTGATGGCTCACTCAAGCGTTCCAAAGTGACGCCGTGAATAACAGCAGTGCATCGGTACACGTGTGGATAAAAACCAACTGGCGCACCCGTGTCCATTCCGATATCAAATGATTCGCCGCTCATAGAAAACACAATCGGCACCGTGCGTTCAACGCGTACATGCGCAACAGGAATTGCATCGACAAGAAGCACCGCATGGCCGCCCACACCGAAGCCACCGTCATAGACAAAGTCCAACACAATTTCGTGACGCCCCACAGAGAGTGGCACAGACGAAGCCGCGACGTAATGATCGTGACCCATCCAGTTGTAGTGATACACAGGACAACCATCATCATTCAGATACAACGTCCAGCCCGCCATGTTGCCGCCCTGGCATGCAATCACACCGTGACATCCCAGTTCAGGAACATCAACATCTGCAGTGATGCGGAATGAACAGTTCTTCAAGTTGACAACAGAGCGTTCTGGCATACGAATGTGATCGGTTGTATACGTCATCTTCTTGAGACCACCCAAGTTTTCGGGCGGTACCACGGTCATTCCAATAGTTGAACCTGGTTCTCTCAGCGGATACACATTGTTTCGTTTTGCTTCAGAGTCAAACAATGCAAGCAACTCTGCCAGTTTCTCTGGATGTTTCTCTGCCAGGTCTACGCCTTGAGAGAAATCATCTGCGATGTTGTACAACTCCCATTTTTCCTGAGGGCCATCGAACGGCACCATGCCGAACCTGTTCCACGGCACTCGCCCATGGAAACACGACGCAATCCACCCATCGTGATAAATCGCACGGTTACCAAACATCTCGAAATACTGCGTGGTGCGCGTTGAAGCACCATCAGCACCATCCATCGCGTACAGCATTGACACGCCATCAACGGGCAACTGTTGTAAGCCATTCACTGCCGTTGGCATAGACACCCCAGCTACAGCAAGCAACGTAGGCATCACGTCCACCACGTGGTGGAACTGGGTGCGCAAGCCACCCGCATCACTAATGCGAGCAGGCCATTGCACCGCCATCGCATTTCGTGTGCCACCAAAGTGTGATGCCACCTGCTTCATCCACTGAAACGGAGAGTCAAGCGCCCATGCCCACGCAAGGTTGTAATGATTCTCACAACGCGCAGTGCCGAAATCATCCATGTGGTCAAGTAACCATTCAGGGTCTTCGGGAATGCCGTTCTGGAATGACGGCGCACTCCATGCGCCATGGATGGTGCCTTCCGCAGACGCACCATTGTCACCGGTGATGTACATGAACAATGTGTTGTCCATCTCGCCCATCTGCTCGAGCGCATCCAATACGCGACCAATCTGAGCATCGGTGTGCGCGAGGAAACCTGCAAACACTTCCATCAGTCGCGAAGCCACCGGCTTGTAACGATCTGGATATTCATCCCACGATGGCACTTCATCGGGACGCGCAGTGAGTGCAGTTCCTTCGGGGATAACACCAAGTGACAACTGGCGTTCATAAATCTCTCGACGTAACTCGTCCCACCCTTGATCAAACTGGCCTTTGAATTTCTCAATCCATTCAGGCGCAACATGGTGAGGACAATGCATTGCACCAGTTGCGATGTACGAAAAGAATGGCTTACTTGGCTGCGATGCCTTCTGCACGCGCATCCACGAAATCGCCTTATCAACAATGTCTTCTGTCATGTGATAGTCGTCGCGACCTTCATATGGCATCACCGGTGTTGTTTGGTCGAACATCGGAGGTTCCCACTGCGATGCTTCTGCGTTCAAGATTCCGTAGAAGCGTTCGAAGCCAAGCCCAGTCGGCCACCTATCGAATGGCCCCGCAAGAGTTTGTTCCCATAAGGGAGCGAGGTGCCACTTACCGAATGCACCAGTGGAATAACCCGACTGTTTCAGAATTTCAGCAACACTTGCTGCCTCTTTAGGAATGATGCTGTCGTATCCGGGAAATACGTTGGCACCTTCAGGAATGCCACCCATGTGCACCGTGTGATGATTACGTCCTGTGAGCATTGCTGCACGCGTTGGCGAACACAATGCCGTGGTGTGGAACTGATTGAATCGCAATCCGTGTGCCGCAACACGATCAAGTGCTGGCGTTGGCACTGGTCCACCAAAAGTTCCGCACGTCCCAAAACCAACGTCATCCAAAAGGATCAACACAATATTCGGCGCACCAGCTGGCGCAGATGCAAGACGTAACGGACTTGGCGTTGAATCGGGGACCGTGTAGCCCTGAATGCCGTCAAACTGCGGCGTTGCCTGAGGCAATGAGGTCACGCAGCAAAACCTTTGTTTTCAAATGCCGCCCGAACGCGATCGACAATCGCGTTATCACCTGACACCACAATGGCACCCTCGGCTAGTTCTTTGCCCCATGTGGATCGTTCGGACAACAACGTCAACAATGTTGCCCGAGACATTTTCACCATGGTCGTTGCTCCCCAACCATCTGTCGGTACAGCCACTGAATTACGAATGTGAAGACCAGCGGTTTCATCACCAATCACAAATGCAATGTGATGATCAATACCGGAAATCTTGTCTGGGTCAACGATGACACGCAATGTGTGAATCAATCCAACAGCAGATGCCTCACTCAGGAACTTCGGATTGAATCCATGCTTCATGAATCGATCCATTGAGAAAGAACCATCTAAGTGGCGCGCACGTGTAATGGCCCAGTTACGGATATTGGCCGCCGGTGTACGTTCTGCAATCACACGAAGACACGATGCCAAGAGATTGCGCTCGTCTTGTGTAGCGCCCTCTGACTTTGCAAGCCACGTGCCCAGTTCTGTAGCCCAACGAATGTCATCAGCCGCGAGTGCGTCTTCGCATTGCTGCGCCACAGCTGCGCGTCCACCAAAACCAGCAATCAATTTCTCATATCGAGATTGAGGTTCTTCGGGGAACAACTTTGCCTCGTCTCCGTCAAACCATCCGCGAAGGCCCATGAAGATCTGACGTAGGTGATGTTCAGTAACGCCATACCGTTCACTGGTGAGGTAATCCACGTCATACAACTCTGGCAAGGTGATGCGCGAGGACACCTCGTCGGCAGTCCAGCCCTTGTTGATGCCGCGCACTGTTTGATCCCACATGAACTGAATCGAGTCGCGATAGCGCGTTGATTTCTCGCGAATATTGTCTTTACCTGTTAGTGCAGGACCATGAGTGGCAACCAAATACTCGGGCGCCCACTTAATGATGTTGTCGATTCCCGGAATCAAGATGCGCGGGTCACGGTATTCCTCACCACGAATTGCATAGACATTGAATAACACTGGCCACACCGTGTTATGCACGCATGTGCCGATGGACGGGAAATAGAAGTTGATGGAGTCATCGGAATCACTTGGCGAATACTGATACTGGACAGCAAGGCCAGCAACTGTGATGGAACCCTTCTCTTTCAAAATCTCCGTGACAGGAATATGGCCAGGCGTGAACGGCGCATGCATGGGGTTCTTATAGAAGAAGCCGAGACCCACGTTGACGGTCGCATCGGGACCTTCGGTTGGCATGACAATGGCGAACTGCTCTACCAAGCCACGCGCATACGCCGGAGAAATTTCACCCAAGGTGCGTTCTTTATTGAACGCAAGTTTTTCATGACCGTAGATGGGCAATGGCAACGCATGATTTCCTTCTTCAAGAATTGCCTTCGTGCCTTCTACATAGTGAAAGTGCGTATAGATAACTGCGGCAATTGGTGCCGACGTAAATTCGCGTAGACGACGCAAAGCCTCACGCATCTCCTCAATAGATTCACCAGTATCAACAGCGATGATTCCTTCTGGCGCTTCAATAAACGTCTGGTTCGACAGGCCGTTGCCTACCAAACACCACACGCCAGATCGCACTTCATAGAACTCGGCACGAACAACATCGCTTTGTGCAGCGTGATTCTTATGAACGCGTTGGCCACCTGGGGTGGTAATGACGTTTGTATCGCTGGTATCGAAGCTGCGTGTCACGATAGGTACCCCTCTATTGAAGTACCTATCGTGTCACATTTGATCAGCTACAGCCGCTGGTGGAGCCGCATGATGGGCATGCGTGGCATGAGCCGGCACGCTGCATCTGCACTCCACAGAGCATGCACATCGGTGCATCACTGTGACGGACAATGCCGTTTGGTGATGAATGATCTGAGACCGGAGCCTTCGGAGCAATGCCCAACTCGATCTGTTGGACCAATTCAGACACTGATTGCACTGACTTGATGTCAGTTGCCATTTCAGAACCGTTCTTTGTCTCGATGACTGATTCTTCAACACCAGGAAGTGTTGGCTGAATGCGCTCGTCACGAGTGAAGATGCCCAATTCTGCACGCTCGTCGTATGTCATGTACTCAAGTGCAAGACGACGGAACAAGTAGTCCATGATGGATGAAGCCATACGAATGTCTGGATCATCAGTCATACCTGCAGGCTCGAAACGCATGTTGGTGAACGCTTCGACGAATGCACGCAATGGCACTCCGTACTGAAGGCCATACGAGATGGACTTCGCGAACGCGTCCATGATGCCCGAGAGTGTTGAACCTTGCTTTGACACAGTGAGGAACATTTCGCCGGGGCGACCATCTTCGTATTCACCGATGTTTGCAAAGCCCTTGCAATCAGCAACGCGGAATTCGAATGTGCGACCACGACGTGAGCGAGGAAGCTTCTGACGAATTGGCTGCGTGACAATCTTTTCAACTACGCGCTCTACAACTTGCGTTGCAGCTTCTGACTTGTCACCATCTTTGGCGTCGTCGTCTTTCTTTGTTGCGCTGAGTGGCTGGCCAACTTTGCAGTTGTCGCGATAGATAGCAACGGCCTTGATGCCGAGCTCCCATGACAACATGTGCAACTTCTCAATGTCTTCAACGCTTGCCTCTTCTGGCATGTTGACAGTCTTTGAAATTGCGCCAGACAAGAACGGCTGTACCGCACCCATCATGCGAACGTGTCCTTCGTAATGAATGGTGTTGTCACCCATTGAGCAAGCAAACACGTCGAGGTGGCTTGATTCGATGTGTGGTGCACCAAGGATGGACTTGTTCTCATCGATGTATGCAACGATGTCGTCGACCTGCTGGGTGTTGTAACCCAAACGGCGAAGCGCGCGTGGAATTGTCTGGTTGACGATGCTCATTGAACCGCCGCCGACCATCTTCTTGAACTTCACAAGACCAAGGTCTGGCTCCACACCAGTGGTGTCACAGTCCATCATGAGGCCGATGGTGCCGGTTGGGGCAAGCACGGTGGCTTGTGCGTTACGCACGCCGTACTCTTCGCCGTCACGTACTGCTGCTTCCCATGATTCCAAGCCGGCGTACAAGAGATCGTCTTGTACTTCCTTGCTATTGAGAATCTCTCCATGTGCATCGTGGTGCATACGCAATACGTTGAGCATGTACTTTTCGTTCTCGGCAAAACCAGAGTGTGGCCCCATGCGGCTTGCAGTGCGAGCACTTGTTGCATATGCGTGTCCGGTCATGAGTGACGTAAGAGCTGCTGCCCATGCGCGACCACCATCGGAGTCGTATGCCATACCAAGTGCCATGAGCAATGCGCCCAAGTTTGCATAACCAAGACCCAATTGACGGAACTTGCGGCTGTTGTCACCAATTGCTTCTGTTGGGTAGTCGGCACGACCAACCAAGATTTCCTGTGCAGTGAACATCACTTCAATGGCGTGGCGGTATGCCTCAACATCGAAACGGTCATTGTCGTCGAGGAACTTCAACAAGTTGAGAGACGACAAGTTGCACGCTGAGTTATCGATGTGCATGTATTCAGAGCATGGGTTCGAGCCGTTGATTGGGCCAGATGCATGAGATGTGTGCCACTTGTTGATGGTGGTGTCGAACTGCAAACCAGGGTCTGCGCACTCCCATGAAGCTTCTGCAATTTGGCGCCACAGATCACGCGCACGAATGGTGCGTACTGGTGAACCGTCGGTGACGGCCTTGAAGGTCCAATCACGATCTTCTTTTACGGCGTGCATGAACTCGTCGGTGACGCGCACCGAGTTGTTTGCATTTTGGTACTGAACACTGAATGAATCTGCACCGTCGAGGTCCATGTCGAAGCCGGCGTCACGAAGTACACGAGCCTTGCGCTCTTCTTTCACTTTGCACCAAATGAATTCTTCGATATCTGGGTGGTCTGCATTCAAAATGACCATCTTTGCTGCACGACGTGTCTTACCACCGGACTTGATGGTTCCGGCTGATGCGTCTGCACCGCGCATGAAAGACACTGGACCAGAAGCGGTACCGCCACCTTCCAAGTGTTCTGCGCTTGAGCGGATCTTTGAAAGGTTGATACCTGAACCAGAACCACCCTTGAAGATGACTCCTTCTTCGCGATACCAGTTAAGAATTGCTGACATCTTGTCTTCAACAGCGAGGATGAAACAAGCACTTGCTTGCTGAGGAACACCCTTCACACCAATGTTGAACCACACTGGGCTGTTGAACGCAGCGCGCTGTGTAACAAGAATGAACTTCAATTCAGAACGGAAGGTTTCTGCTTCTTCGTTGTCGTTGAAGTAACCACCCTCAATGCCCCATGTTGTGATGGTGTCAGCGACGCGGTCAATCACTTGACGCATTGAGTGCTCGCGCTCTGGAGTGCCAGGTGTGCCGCGGAAATACTTCTGCGCAACAATGTTGGTGGAGTTCAAAGACCAAGAGACAGGAAACTCAACGTCGAGCTGTTCGAAAGCAACAGTGCCATCGCGCCAGTTAGTGATGCGAGAATCGCGCTTCTCCCATGCCACTTCGTCGTACGGGTGTACGCCAGGGGTGGTGAAGAATCGACCGATTCCGATAGACAAACGATCTGGTGCTAATGACATTGCGACTCCTCAGTGGCGTATTTGATGATTTTTGGGGTCCGGGGACCGTTATGGAGAGATGGAAGACCCCCAACCACAACATGTAGTAGGTGACCCGCCCCCAATTGCAGGTTTGCTACAAGTGGTTGTGAGATTACAGCACTGTAACTACACCTTTGTCAACGACCCTCGGGAAATTCTTTTTTGAAGGCCGGACAGACCCCCAATTCGTGCCTTCACCATACGGCCCTCCCCCTGTGGATTGGAAGTGGACAACCATGTGGATTTCGAAAAGTTTCTGGGGAAACCCAATGGTTTCTAGTGGATAGACCTGTGGGGTACCTGTGCAGAAGGTGCCTCTACCTGTGGATAACGCCCTTTAGGCCCCCACAACCTCCACAGTCACGGGAATGGCGCTCAGCACCGCATTGCCAGACAAAGGGTCCAGAACTTGGTCGTCGGTCAAAATATTCGAGTTCACGCCAGCTTTTTCTCCTGCCACTGACATCTTCGTGCCGGGAACAGAGTGGCCCCAGCCGTGAGGCAAACTCACAACGCCAGGCCGCACTGAATCGGTGACTTCTGCAGGAACCTGCACTTCACCAACGCGACTTGCAATACGCAACGCAGTACCAGTGACCGCACCGATACGTGCTGCGTCATTGGGATGAATGTGTGCAGTGCAAGACAAAGATCCCTTTGTCAGAACTTTGATGTTGTGCATCCAGGAGTTGTTTGACTTCAAGTCACGTCGACCGACTAACAGCATCTGATCAAGATCAACATCAACCATTGACTCTTTCAATCGCTTGAGATCGTTAATGAAAACTTCGGGCGACAACTCAATACGTCCACTTGGCGTGCGCAACATCTCTGGCATTTTTGGTTCCAATGCTCCAAGGTCAACACCGTGTGGATTCGCTAACAAAACATCAAGCGACAAGCCACCGGGGTTTGCGCCAAACGCTGCACCATACGGACCTGTTTGTAATGCAAAGTCAAGGTTGCGCGCAGTTCCGCGACGCCCACCCGCACTCAACATGTTCAAGATTTCATCTGCATCACGACCATGAATGTTTGATCCTGAATTTGAAACAGCACCCGTCACCATTGCATAGATGGTTTGCTCTTCGAGTGCCAACGGATCATTGTCCGGGCCAAGTCCTTGCAAGATGCCAGCTAATTTCAACAAGATCTCATGCTCTTCTGGCGAAGCGTCATCTTTTTGCAACACAGGAACGCTGTAGTTAGCGATGTTTCGCACTGCGTAAATGTACAGACCAACGTCGTAGTGATCTTTTTCAAGTGCCGAAGGTGGAGGCAAGATCACGTCTGCATGACGCGTTGTTTCATTCAAATAAATGTCAATCGAAACCATGAACTCAAGTTCTGCAAGAGCAGCATCTAGCTGATTTGAATGCGGAGTAGACAACACTGGGTTACCTGCCACCGTGATGAGTGCGCGCACTTGGTTTTCACCTGGCGTCGTGATCTCTTCTGCTAACACTGCAACGGGGTACTCCCCCAATACTTCTGGTTTGTTTGACACACGACTATGGCCGCGTCCCATGGCAAAACCTTTACCTTTTCCAGCAGCACCGCGCGTCGTAGAACTACCAGTGCCTGGCGTTGTAAACATTGCGCCACCACGAGAGTCAATATTTCCCGTCAATACGTTGATTGCATCAATGAGCCATGCATTCGTTGTACCAAATTCAACAGTGTTCACTCCGATGCGACCGTACACAGCAGCAGTGGGAGCACCACATAGTTCGCGAGCCAAACGCGCTGTCGTCTCTGCAGATACGCCAGTTACTTCCTGCACTGCAGCAGGTGTGAAGGCAGCAACTGCATCCCGCAATTCATCCACACCATTCAACAAAGATGCGATGCGCGGCTCAATGCTGACCAAGTTCTCGGCAAACATCACGTTCACCATTGCAGCAAGAAAAAGGCCGTCCGTTCCCGGACGAATTGAAATCCACTCGTCAGATTCTTCTGCGGTCTTTGTTCGACGTGGATCAACAACAACTACTTTTCCACCGCGTGCACGAATTGCTTGAATGCGCCCTGGAAAATCTGGCGAGGTGCACAAGCTTCCATTCGATGCATATGGGTTTGCACCCAACATCATGAGGTAGTCCGTGTGATCCACATCAGGAACAGGAATGGACTGTGGTGTTCCAAACATCAATCCACCTGCCACGTGTTTTGGCACTTGGTCAACAGTTGAAGCACTGAACACATTGCGTGAACCCATGGAACGCAACATCACGGCACTAAAAAGCTGTGGTCCCAAGTTGTGCGCGTTCGGATTTCCCAAATATGCAGACAACGCACCTCGACCATGACGCTCGATGACTCCCATCAAACCGTCATTCACTACTTGCCATGCTTCTTCCCACGACACTTCGACATGTTTGCCATCACGCTTCACGAGTGGCTTGCGCAAGCGGTCTGGGTCTTCGTGCAGCTGCTTCAATGTGCTGCCTTTGGGGCAAATGAATCCATGACTGAATACATCTTTCTGATCTCCACGAATACGCACCACTTGTTCCTGCGGGTTCACAGTGATTTCTAAACCACATGTGGCCTCGCACAACGGGCAAGTACGAAAAACGGTCCGGTTCTGTGTATCGGTCATCTTGCTACCTTGCCATAATTAGAGCCCACATCTCGCAGTGTTCGTACACTGTCCCCATGACGTCGAGCCAGCATCAGGTGGAGATCTGCATGATCACCACACCAGACGGCACCGTCGATGTGAATGGTCGCTCTGGCCCACTTGGTGGTCCTGCCGATCAACAGCGCCTGCGCAGCCTTCGTGAGACCGCATCTGTTGTGCTTGTAGGCGCAGGAACCGTGCGGGCCGAGTCCTACCGTGCCCCATCGCGTGGTGACCTTCGAATTGCAGTCGTCACGAACTCATGCAACCTGGATTTCTCTACAGGGCTCTTTACCTCTGGCGCCGGAATGATTGTCACCACTACATCTGCTCCGAGCGTGCCAGTGGAAAGCATTCGCGCCGGCAGCAATGCAGTGGATTTGCCCGCAATCATTAGCCAACTTCCTGCGGGCATCGTGCATGTTGAAGGCGGCCCACAACTCAATGCAGCGCTACTTCAGGCAGACGTTGTTGACGCAATCAATCTGACTGTGTCTCCACATCTGAGCGGGTACCGGGCTGCATCACTTTCGGCTGCACCACATGCATTACGACAGTTTTTTCTTGTTGATTTTCGCAGAGAAGACGATTTTGTGTTTGTTCGTTACGAGCGCAATCGCAACGCGCAATAAAATTTACGTTTGCTTCAGCAACGCAAGTTCGCGACGGAAGTCGGCGGCATCATCAAAGTTTTTGTAGACACTTGCGAAACGCATGTAGGCAACTTCGTCCAGTGCTTTCAAATGTTCAAGCACTGCGTGGCCAACAGTGGACGACGTAATTTCTGTTCCGGCAGCAGCGGCCAGACGCATGTCGTCTTCCACCATCTCGGCAAGTGCATCAATTTGCTCATCTTCCACAGGGCGACCCTTGCAGGCTGAGCGCACACCAAAGATGACTTTGGCTCGATCGAACGGTTGGCGATCACCTGAACGCTTGGCTACAAGGAGCGGCGCGCCTTCTAGACGTTCGTACGTAGTGAATCGATATGAGCATTCCGGACATGAACGGCGACGACGAATAGCAGCACCATCATCGGCTGGGCGCGAGTCGATCACCTTGGTGTCGTCGTTGGGGCATACGGGGCAATGCACATGGGTACTCTAAGTCACCCTGCATTGACATTTTGTAAGAATCGCCAGTTTTTTATGGGATATGTATGACTTGGCCCGCTTCGATACGAGCACCATTTGCTCGTACCAAAGCAGTGACCAGCTCCGAAATGTCACCCTTCGGAGCGATCGTGCGCGCAATGTCCCAGAGTGTGTCCCCGGATTGCGCAACAACTGTTCGTGGCGGCACTTGATTGGCCGGCGTGGGATTGGAAGCAAAAGCTCCAGTGGAGATGACAACGGAGGCCACAGCAAAGATGAGGACGGCGCCCACCACGCGGCGACGGCGCTGGAAGACCTGAGCCGTGGGGGCTGGTCGCCTAGCTGGGCGAACAGATGAGACGGAAGTAAAAAGAAGAGGATCGATGGTGGTTGCCATGGGATTTCCTTTCAGGAATGGGGTTTGGTGGCCGGTTTGCCTATGTGATGAACACCGTAGCGAACAGGTGTTCTATAGTTTTACCGAACAGGTGTTCGGTGTCAAGGCTTTAGCCGAACATTCGTTCTCCGAACAGGTGTTTGACCTTTATGGCGAACACCTGTACGCTTCCACCTATGTCTGAAGCCCTCACCCCACGCCAACGCGAAATCCTCAACGTCATCTCCCAGAGCATGCAAGACCGTGGCTATCCGCCATCCGTGCGCGAGATCGGCGAGGCAGTTGGCCTCAACTCCCCCTCCACCGTGCATAATCACCTCAACACCCTCCAGAAGATGGGCTTCTTGCGCCGTGACCCCACAAAGCCTCGCGCCATTGAAGTGCGCTTCGACACCAACAGCGAAGTTGCTATGGAACGTCGTCCTTCACGCCACGTTCCACTCATTGGTGATGTAGCTGCAGGCACCGGAGTTCTGGCACAAGAAAATGTAGAAGACCTCATTCCTCTCCCCACAGACTTCACTGGCGAAGGCGAACTCTTTATGTTGCGCGTTCGTGGTGACTCAATGATCGAAGCCGGAATTCTCGACGGAGACTTCGTTGTTGCACGTCAACAGACTGTTGCAGAAAATGGCGACATTGTTGTTGCAGGAATTCCTGGAGACGAAGCAACTATCAAGACATTCAAAAAGTCTGGCAACAACATCACACTTGTTCCGTCTAACTCTTCAATGAAACCAATGGTGTTCACTTCCGATGAAGTGCAGATTTACGGAATCCTTGTCACCGTTATGCGCAAGTTGCGCTAAACACCGAGGCGTTTGGCGACCATTGCCAACTTGGCATCGGGTTGCACCACAGCAACGCGCACATTGTGCGAACCAACTGCACCATAGAAATCTCCTGGGCTCACTAACGCCCCACCCTCACGGGCAAGCTTCTCGGTGAACTCCCACGCATCACCTGCGTTGAACCACAAGTAGAAGCCACCAGACGGTAGAGCGATATCAATACCCGACCATGTGGTCAAAGTCTTGGCCATCATTTCTAAACGCGACAAATACCGATCACGTTGCACGCGAACATGCTCATCATCATCGAGTGCCGCAACGCCCGCTGCCTGTGCTGGTCCGGGCACCATGAAGCCCGCATGTTTACGTACTTCTTTGAGGTACTCCACGATCTCTGCGTCACCTGAGTAGAAACCCACGCGCACGCCGGCAAGGTTGGAACGCTTCGACAATGAATGAACAGCAACCACGCCGTCGAGACCATGCTGCAAAATGGATTGCGGCGCAGTGCCCCATGTGAACTCGGTGTAACACTCATCACTAAACACAGGCACATCGTGCTTGCGACCCCAGTTAGCTGCATATTTCAAATCATCTAATCCACCGGTGGGATTGCTTGGGCTATTCACCCACACCATGAGCGCACGCGCAATGTCATCTTCTGACAATGACGCAAAATCCATGTGACCTTCAGCGTTCATCGGAACAGGCAAGGCACGCAGACCAGCAAGCGTTGCGCCCATCTCGTACGTGGGGTACGCAACGGCCGGATAGATGACTGTGTCGCGTCCAGGGCGACGCAACTTCATGTACTGCGGTGTAGTTGCAACAAACTCTTTTGTGCCAATACACGCCGCTATGCGCGAAATGGGGACATCGATCGAAAAGCGTCGACCCATCCACCGTGCAATAGACCTACGCAAGTTTTCAGAACCAATAGATGCTGGATAGCCACGCTCAGAACCTGAACCAGCAAGAGCATCAATCACGGCTTGTGGCGGCGGGTCACACGGCGTGCCGATGGAAAGGTCAACTATTCCCCCGTCGAACTGGCTCGCCAACTTTTGATACGCGTCGAGTCGGTCGTACGGGTATGGAGGCGGCTCGAAGCCCACCTGGTTTCTACTGATGCCTGCACTACTCATGAGACCTCAAGTTTCCTTCATCGTCTACCTGAACAACGAACTCACGCAATCGCCCAGCAGAAGCCTCGGACAAACGCGCACGAATATGCATGCCATCGGGGTGGTCTTGTGAAAGAACCACTTCACCTTCACGGTGGATAGAGGCCAAAATATCGCCACGGTCAAATGGCACCACAAGGTCTGTGACCTGCGTGATTGAACGCATGCGATCAGCAAGTTTTCGCAACAGCACATCGAGGCCCTGGTTCTTCAAAGCCGAGACTGCAACTGCGCCGTGGTAATCCTCCACCAATTGCGCTCCAAAGTCTTCCAACTTGTCGGCCTTATTGAAGACGATGAACTCAGGAACTTGGTCTGCTCCGATTTCGGCAAGCACTTCTCGTACTGCAGTCATTTGTTCTTCGGGGTGAACGGCACTTCCGTCTACAACATGCACAAGCAAGTCTGCTTCAGCTGCAACTTCAAGCGTGCTCTTAAATGACTCAATAAGACCGTGAGGCAATTGACGAATGAAACCAACAGTGTCCGTCACAAGCACTGGTTCACCACCAGGCAAAGCAAGTCGACGAGTCGTTGGATCAAGAGTTGCAAACAATCTGTTTTCCACCAGCACACCTGCTTGAGTCAACGCATTGAGCAACGTAGATTTTCCTGCGTTTGTGTACCCAACGATGACCACTGATGCAAGGCCGCTGCGACCACGACTCTTTCGTTGCGTGTGTCGAGTACGCGACAACCCCTTGAGATCCTGTTCGAGTTTTTCGATGCGCCGCATGATGCGTCGACGATCTGTTTCTAATCGAGTTTCACCAGGACCGCGTGTTCCGATACCGCCACCTTGCTGAGACAATCCGGCCTTTGCACCGCGACGCAAACGTGGCAAGCGGTAGCGCAACATTGCAAGTTCCACTTGCGCCTTACCCTCTTGCGTGTGGGCATTTTGAGCAAAGATGTCAAGGATGACTGCAGTTCTGTCGAGCGCAGTACGGCCAAGCACTCGTTCCAAGTTGTACTGCTGTCCTGGTGACAGTTCGTTGTCGAACACCACAGTGTCTGCGTCAATTGCAAGACACACTTCCTTTAACTCCTCCACTTTTCCTTTACCGATGTAAAAGGCATTGTCGGGAGTATCGCGTCGTTGCGTGAGGCGAGCAGCTTCGTCGGCACCAGCAGTGTCTACTAACAGTGAAAGCTCGTCAAGACCTTCTTCTGT
>Ga0208592_1000075_pt1 | contig 28152 bp, 28 predicted proteins | sample LakMenE18May10ns_FD_150712 | JGI IMG/M metagenome (GOLD analysis project Ga0208592, IMG submission 150712) | Freshwater microbial communities from Lake Mendota, WI - 18MAY2010 deep hole epilimnion ns (SPAdes) | ecosystem: Environmental > Aquatic > Freshwater > Lentic | place: Lake Mendota...
CCACCGCCGGTGCCAATGTCGAGAATGGAAGCCCCTGGAACAAAGGAACACACTTTAGCAATTCCAAGTGAATGCAAGGCATGGTGGATGTAAAAGTTCTCCGTATCTTTTCTGGATATCACGTTGATTTGTGCATTCCAAAAAGTATAAAGTTCTTCTAATTGTGCAAATTGTTTGGTTTGCTCCGGACTCAAATCCGGAAAGTATTTAAGGATGATTTCCACGGTTCTAAATGGTATCTTTTGTTTTGTCCATCATGGCAGCAAGAAAATCTCTTGCGCGGAAAAGCTGAGCTTTAACGGTGCCTAATGGTAAATTCATGTCTTCGGCGATTTCTTCGTAACTCATCTCATCGAAATAGCGTTTTTCAACCAGTTCTCTGTATTTTGGTTTCAATTTACTCACCAAAAGTCGCATGTGGATGATCCGTTGTCCATGAATGATTGTTTCCTCCGGATTAAGCCCTGTAGAACGCGCATCAATGCGCAGGCGATCTCCATCATCGGTCATGATTCCTTTATCAATAGAGGTAACCTCAATGCGCTTTTTACGGATAAAATCGATGCAGTTATTGGAAGCAATTTTAAAAAGCCACGTACTGAAGGCAAAACTTGGTGAATATTGCTCTAGTCGGCTAAAAGCTTTCCCGAATGCTTCAATGGTCAAATCATCCGCATCATCCGAATTTTTCACCATTTTCAACATCATGAAATAAATGGAATCTCTGTAGCGCTCCATTAAATCGGCATACGCAGCTTGATTTCCTTTGCGGGCTGCTTCCACCAACACTAAGTCGTGTTTGGCTTTATCCGATAAATGTCCGTTGTCTACCATCTATAATACTTTTGTCGTTCTGAAATGTAAAATAAAATGGGCATCAAAAGCGCGTAAAAAATATCCCACAAAGGCAAAAAGCGAATAAAGCTCTTTTCCTTTAATTGGGATAAGCAACGACCTTGTAACCACCACTTTAATAAAATTGCAAAGCCAAAAATACTGCTACTGAGCAATATAAAGTCTTTACTAAACAACAAAGAAAGAAAAGAAACCCACATGAAAATCAGGGATAGGGGATATATTCCTAACAAGAGTTTCTTAATAAAGCGGTATTTGACGGATGTGGCATAGTGTCGTGTTTTTTGTGTCATCCATCTTGTCCAGGTGGTTGGGGCTGGTGAGTGACAAAAAGATTCTGGATTCAATTGAATCGCATAGTTTGATTTTTTCGCAGCTTCTTGAATGAATAAGACATCATCTCCAGTCGTAACGGAGTAATGTGATTTAAAACCATTCACGGAATGAAACACACTTTTTGTATAGGCTAGGTTTCGTCCAACACCCATATACGGCAATTTTGCTAAAGCCATTGAAAGGTAATTGACACCAATCCAAGCAGTATCGAAGCGAATTAAACGATTTAAAAATCCTTTATCTTTTACGTAAGGCGCATACCCAATAACGATTTGTTTGGAGCGGGTATATTGACTCGCCATTAGTTTAATCCATTGGTTGTTAGTGGGTTTGCAATCGGCATCGGTTAAGACAAAGTGTTCGTATTTCGCCGATTTTATCGCTAAGGTTATGGGAAGTTTTTTACCTGGACGAAGGTGTTTGTTTTTGCTTAATTCTACTACGCGCAAATTGGGAAATTGCCTTGCGAAGGCAGTAAGAATCCAACCACTGTCGTCAATGGATTGATTATTGACAACAATCACCTCATATTCAGGATAATCTTGACTTAGGATTGCTGGCAAGTTTTCGTAAAGGTTATCTGATTCATTTCGTGCCGCAATTATGACACTTACAGGCATCCAATTTTGATGTTCATCAATTGGCTTCGTTTTGTGAAAAGCGAGCTTACTATAGATAAACAAAACATATAAAACTTGCATCAAAGCAAACAAGGTGAGCACCAAGAATGCGATGGTAAAATAATTCATTTCAAACGTAGGTAAAAACTTCATAGGATAACTTCAGTACAAAGATGAATTCTCAAATCAAATACACGTATCTTTGTTGCAGTTATTTTTCAACATTTTTATGCACTTTGAACTTCTGACGCAAAATAATGACTCAAAAGCGCGCTTGGGTCGACTTCATACAGACCACGGTACCATTGAAACTCCGATATTTATGCCTGTCGGAACAGTCGGTTCTGTAAAAGGAGTTCATCAACAAGAATTACGCGATGATATTAATGCGCAAATCATATTAGGGAACACATATCATTTGTTTTTAAGGCCTGGCATTGATGTTTTAGAAGCCGCAGGCGGATTGCATCAATTTATTGGATGGGAAAGACCCATGCTTACCGATAGTGGCGGGTATCAAGTGTATTCGCTTTCTGGGAGTCGTAAAATCATTGAAGAAGGGGTGAAATTTCAGTCGCACATTGATGGTAGCTACCATTTTTTTACTCCGGAAAGAGCCATCGAAATTCAACGTTCCATTGGGGCAGACATCATTATGGCATTTGATGAATGCACTCCCTATCCATGTGAATATAATTATGCGAAGCGTTCGATGGACATGACGCACCGTTGGTTAAAACGATGTTTTGAAGCCATGGATGCTACCGAACCGAAATACGGATACGAACAAGCGTTGTTTCCAATTGTGCAAGGAAGCGTTTATAAAGATCTACGTAAAGAATCAGCTGAAAACATCGCATCATGGGATGCGGTTGGGAATGCTATTGGTGGATTATCAGTGGGAGAACCGGATGAAGATTTGTATGAGATGACGGAACTGGTTTGTGGCATTTTACCGAAAGATAAACCACGTTATTTGATGGGAGTTGGAACACCAACGAACATATTGGAATGCATTGCATTGGGGATTGACATGTTTGATTGTGTCATGCCAAGTCGAAATGCGCGACATGGATTATTATACACGTGGGAAGGAACCATCAACATTAAAAACGAAAAATGGTCAAAAGACTTTTCTCCGATTGATGAAACCAGTGGAGTTTGGGTGGATCAAGTATACACGAAAGCGTATTTGCGACATCTAGTGAAGTCAGGCGAGTATTTAGGGATACAAATTGCCACCATACACAACCTTGCCTTTTATTTAGAATTGGTAAAACAAGCAAGGGAGCACATTCAAGCGGGTGATTTCGTCGCTTGGAAAAATCAAGTAACACCAAAATTGTCGATTCGTCGTTAAACGATATGTTGAAAATCATCGACCGATATATCATCAAGAAATTCCTTTCCACATTCTTTTTTATGTTGGGGATCATCATGTTGTTATCGATTGTGTTTGATGTTTCGGAAAAATTAAGTGAGTTCATTTCAAACAAGGCTCCAATGTCGGAGATCATTTTTGATTATTATGTGAATTTCATCCTTTTTTACGGCAATACCTTTTCCTCCATGATCATTTTTATTTCAGTGATTTGGTTCACGGCGAAAATGGCTCAGGATACGGAAATCATTCCGATTTGGTTTAGTGGAAGGCCCGTAACTCGGTTTCTGCGTCCCTATATGATTGGAGCAACGGTCTTAATGATTTTATCGTTTGCACTGAATCATTTTATTGTACCACGTTCTTCCAAAGTCAGGCTGGCATTTGAGGAGAAATATTACCGAGACGTTTTGTCCGTGGAAGATTATCAGGCGGAATATCCTGGAAATGAATTGGTTTATTTTTCGAATTATACGACAGTTGAAAATCAGATCCATGACTTAACGATTCAAAAATGGAACGATGAAAATGAACCGATATACTTTTTTAGGGCTAGAACCGCGAAAAATATTCCTGGAACAAACCGTTGGCGTGTCAAAGATTATTACGAGAAAGATTATACTTTTCCTAAGGGGAAATTAATTCACCGCGCACAAAAAGACACCACTTTTACGTTTACGGCAGACGAAATGGCACAGCGTGAAAATGTTGCGCAGTCTATGACTTACAGTGAGTTAACTCAACTTATTGAACGAGAGAAATTGAAGGGGTCCTCCTTGGTACCAAGTTATGAAATTGAATTGCATCAACGGACATCCTATCCTTTTGCAGCATATATACTGACAATCATGGGTGTTTCGGTTTCTTCTAGAAAAAAACGTGGTGGAATTGGTGTCAATGTTGCCATTGGTCTAACCATTGTCTTCGTGTATATTTTCTCTATGAAAATGCTTACGGTTGCATCCATCAACGTTGGACTTCCAGCTGTGGTTGCTGTTTGGATTCCAAATGCGCTTTTTGCTATTGCAGCATATGTGCTGTATCGATTCGCTCAGAAATAAGGCAATTTCTCCAAATCAATCCATTGTCCATCTTCCGCTGCTATCACCTGTTCAAAGTGTGCTTTCGCCTCAATGAGGTGCTGTTCACTTGATTCATATCGCGATGAAAAATGTCCAATAATTAAATGTTTGACCTTCATTTTTTGTGCCATTTCAGCCGCTTGTTTTGCGGTACTATGATAGGTTTGTTTTGCGCGAGAAGCATGTTGCTCCGTAAAAGTTGCTTCGTGGTACATCAGGTGTGCATTTTCAATGGCTTGTTCATACCCTGTCCAAGGCTTTGTGTCAGAGCAATAAACGTATTGAAGGGAAGGGGAGGGAGCTTTCGTGAAACGTTCGTTTTTAAGCGTTTTTCCGTTTTTGATCAAATCCAAACCTGCTTTTAATTTCGGTAAATCCTCCAATAATAAATTTGCTTCTTTAATTGCCTCAGGAATGAGATGCCGTTGTTTCTGCTTTTCTTCAATGCGGTATCCCCAAGTTGGGATGCGGTGTTTTAAAGCAAAGGATTTAATTTCAATCAAACGGTCCTCAAAAATGGTTTGAATGGAATTGTTTTCAAGTGCGATGAATTGCACATCGAAACATAGTTTATGTCCGCCTGCCTCAATAAACGAAGTGATTAATTGCTGAAGTTGTGGAGGACCGTATACCGTCAATCCACGTGTTCTTCCCAATAAATGCATCGTGGAAATGAGTCCAGGTAATCCAAAGAAATGATCTCCATGCAAATGAGAAATTAAAATATGTGTGATGCGTTGAAGTTTGATGCCGTATTTTCTGAGTTGAAGTTGCGTTCCTTCTCCACAATCTATCAGAATATGCCGGTTGTTGCATTCTACATATTGCGCTGTCGGATTGCGTTTTCCTGTCGGGAGGGCTGCTCCACTGCCTAAAATGCAAACAGAGAAACTCACTCGTTCAAGGAATCGATCCCTTTTTCTATGGAGTCGCTGATTGAGAGAACTTTGTCAAGTTGCGCTATCTCCACCATTTTTTGAACATTGCTTTGAAGACCGCATAAGGCAAATTTTCCATTGGTGTCTTTGCAAAGTCTGTTTGCGATTAGAACGGCACTTAAGCCTGATGAATCACAATATTTTGTGTTTGATAAATTCAATAAGATAAAATTGCTGCCAATTTTGTTGAGTTGTAGGAAGTGACTTTTCAGTTCAGGAGCATTGCTGGCATCCAATTTTTCAACATTCGTAGTTACAACTACTATTTTTCCTTGAGGGTCTACTGAAAAGTTCATGACAATCGTTTTGTCAAATGTAAAAATTTTCAGCGTTCAATTTTCGATGCGAGCAAATAAATTACTGCCATTCTCACCGCAACGCCATTTTCCACTTGATCTAAAATGATGCTTTGGCTAGAATCAGCAACATCACTGGATATTTCCACCCCACGATTGATGGGTCCTGGGTGCATGATGATGATTTCTTTGGAGAGTCCATCCAATATTTCTTTGTTCAATCCAAAAAGCATCGTGTATTCACGTAGTGAAGGGAAGTATTTTATGTCTTGACGTTCTAATTGTATGCGCAGCATGTTGGCTACATCGCACCATTCGAGTGCTTCTCTCAAGTTATGTGACACCTTGACACCAAGGTCTCCGATGTATTTTGGTATTAAGGTAGTTGGACCGCAAACCATGACTTCTGCACCAAGTTTTTGCAGGCAGTAAATATTGGAAAGAGCAACGCGGGAGTGTAAAATGTCACCAACGATGACCACTTTTTTTCCTTCCACGCTTCCAAGTCGCTCCCGAATGGAAAAAGCATCGAGTAAGGCTTGGGTAGGATGCTCATGTGTGCCATCTCCAGCATTAATCACACGGGCCTTCACCTTCTGGGAAAGAAACAAAGCTGCGCCAGGATTAGGGTGACGCATGACAACCATGTCTACTTTCATAGCCAAAATATTGTTCACTGTATCGATCAGTGTTTCACCTTTCTTTACGGAACTGCTTGCTGCGCTAAAATTTACGGTATCTGCTGATAAACGCTTTTCAGCTAATTCAAAAGACAGGCGTGTTCGAGTGGAATTTTCAAAGAAAATATTCGCAATCGTAATATCTCTGAGGGATGGTACTTTTTTAATCGGACGGTTGATGACCTCCTTGAAGCTATCAGCCGTTTTAAAAATCAACTCGATGTCCGCTCGCGTTAAATCTTTTATTCCTGTAAGGTGATCAACACTTAAATTATTCATTGCTTTCTTTTGTAAACAAAACCACTTTATCTTCTCCTTCTGTTTCTTTCCATTCGACCGAAACGCGTTCTGAAATGAGCGTATCGACTGTTTTTCCAACGTAATCTGGTTGGATAGGTAAATCCCGACTAAAGCGACGGTCTATTAACACCAGTAATTCTACTTTTGATGGTCGACCGAACGTCAATAGTGCATCCAAGCCTGAACGAATGGTTCTTCCAGTGTACAGTACGTCATCTACTAGAATAACGCGCTTGTTTTCGATGCTAAAATCGATGTTTGTAATGCTAGGGATGATTGGTTTTTCTCTGCGACGAAAATCATCGCGGTAAAACGTAATATCCAAATTTCCGCATTGAATTTCTTTTCCAAGAATCGATTCCAAATAAGACTTAAGTCTAGTCACAACATGAATGCCCCTTGGTTGTAAACCAACGAGAACAGTATTCGAAAAGTCGTTGTGGGATTCAATTAATTCATGGGAAAGACGTTTCAACGTGAGGTCCAAATGCGTTGGATTCAAGATGATTTGCTTTTCCATTACAGCAAAGATAAGGGATATTTACGTTCGAATGAAGGAGTGTTGGATAATTTATCCATGATTGATCAATGTTTGAGGTCTGATAAGAGGAAAAAACTACCCGTGACGAGGATGAAATCTTTTGGAGAAACGCTTGAGCGCAGGGATTCAAGTAAGGTGTTTACATGGGTAGAAACGCTTTGAATGCGCGCATCTTTCTTCATAAATTCCTTCAACTGTTGTTCTTCCATGCTTCTGTTATTGGAAAAAGTCACGAGGTATATCTGTGCGTCTTCCGGAAATACCCCTACTATTTCTTCGACGTTTTTATCTTGTGAAGCGCCATAAATAATATGCAATCGCTCAAACGAAAAATCGTTTAGGGCCTTCATTGTTGCGCTTACGCCCTCTTTGTTATGAGATACATCGACAACTAGTTGTGGATCCTCGCTAATTTTGGTCAGACGTCCATATAATCCGGTATTTTTCGACAGGTGATCGATGGATTGGATTAGCGCATGTTCTGAAATAGCTACGCCTAATTTATTCAGTGCACAAAGTGCGGTACGAAGGTTCATCCCTTGTAGTGAAGGTAATTTTATCGTTTCGGGGATTTCCATCGTTTCTTGATCCGCAAAAAACAAAGGAGCGTCTAATTCATTTGAAATTTGCTTGAAAAGTGGAGCGATTTCAACCTGTGTTTGACCAATGATTACTGGTTTGTTGGGCTTCATGATTCCGGCTTTTTCACCGGCGATCGCACCCAGTGTTTCTCCGAGGAATTGGGTGTGGTCCAAGCCAATATTGGTGATGATGGAAATGTCGGAATTCAACACATTTGTAGCATCCAATCTACCGCCCATTCCTGTTTCTATAACAAGGTAAGAACATTGATTTTGTTCAAAATAGTCGAGTGCCATGGCGAATGTAATCTCGAAAAAACTCGGTTCAAATTCAAGGTTTAAGTCAAGAATTTTTTGACAAAAATTGATTACGGCACTTTCGTTTATCTGCTCTCCATTGATTCGGATGCGTTCTCGAAAATCGTAGATGTGTGGAGAAGTAAATAATCCGACGCGTTCTCCTTTTTCTGTAAGGATGGAACTTATGTAGGAGCAAGTAGAACCTTTTCCGTTGGTACCAGCAACATGAATGATTTTTGATGCAGTGGATTGAATCCCCAAGGCGTTTAATAAATCTTTTGTTTGTTGAAGTCCTGGCTTGTATGCACCTGCTCCGATCATTTGATAGGATGGAAATTGCTGAAACAACCAATCAATCGAATCCTTGTATGATGTAAACTTCATCTTAGAATTGCTGTTGCAAAAAGAACATTCCGATCCCTGCAAAATATCCTATTGCTGCCAATAAAGTTATACGTTTTAAGTACCAGAAAAATGAAATTTTCTCCATTCCCATGGCAACCACACCTGCAGCAGACCCAATGATTAACATCGATCCACCTGTACCAGCAGCGTAAGCAATGAAGTGCCATACTTCGTGGTCTACACCGTATTGAAACATGCCCATTGATGCGGCTACAATCGGAACATTGTCAATAATGGCGGATGCTATTCCTAGTAAGGAAACAAACAGATTTACATCCATTGTTTCTTGAATTTGAACGCCAAATCCATAAATCATACCCAACGATTCCATTGCGGCAATGGTCATTAAGATTCCTAAAAAAAATAAAATGCTTGGAAGTTCAATTTTCGTAAGCGCTTTGAAGGTAGGACTATTATTTGAATTGGTTCCTGTGATGTCCGTTAGTGAAAAATGTCGTTTGCTCAAAATTTCAGCAATGATGGAAAGAATTCCCAAGGAGAACATCATCCCCATGTAGGGTGGGAGGTGGGTAGTGATTTTAATGATGGGAACCAATAAAATGAGAACCAAACCAAGAATGAGGACCCAAACACTTTGTTTACTTAAGGTTTGTTTTGATTCCATTGCAGAAATAGTTCCTTTAAAAACGGTTAATCTGCTTGCGATCAAAAGTGGTATAAGGATGGATACTAGCGAGGGCAAAAATAAATGTGTGACTAGTCCGCCCGCATTTACTTTGTGGTTCATCCAAAGCATGGTGGTTGTCACGTCGCCGATTGGTGACCAAGCTCCTCCGGAATTTGCGGCAATGATAATGAACCCGGCATACCATTTTCTTAGTTCAGCTTCCGCAACAATTTTCCTTAAAATACTGATAAGAACGATTGTTGCCGTTAAATTATCAATGAGTGCTGATAGCAGAAAGGCCAATGCGCAAATGATCCAAAGAAGTGTTGTTTTCCGTTTTGTCTTGATAAGAGACTTGAAAACTTGAAAGCCATCGAAATGATCCATGATTTCCACAATGGTCATAGCTCCAATTAAGAATATCAGTATTTCACTTGTTTTGCCAAAATGGTGCAATAAGCTTTCATCAATTAGTTCCCTTTTCTGTTCCAAAGTACCGCTTAATTCGGGGATACTTAATTGACCGCATTTGGGATCGAGAAATAATCCATTTGCAGGATCAAGCCAAAGAATCAAATTGGGTAAGCCAATGTAAATGATCGCCCATGATAATACCATCATCAACAAGGCCGGAACCAATTTATCTACCCTCAGTTTGTGCTCCATGGTGATGGCCACATATCCTAGAATAAATAAAATGAGAATAGCGTAATTCATAGCTTAAACTAACTGTTTCAAGGCGATTTCAAACGCTGTTTTAGCAATATTGTTGTGATTAGGATTCAAGTCATGCGTTTTCTTTAGCGCCTGGTAAATAATGGTGCTTGTATCCTCAAAAATCAATTGATCTTCAATCGATTCTAAATCATTGCTCATTAAATAAGCAAAGACACGAGCCATGCCACAGTTTGCAATGAAATCGGGGATAAGTGCTAAATTGGCATCTGCTTTTTCAGCAATGGGTCCAAAGAAAATTTCTTGATCGGCAAAAGGTACGTTAGCACCCGAAGAGATGACTTTAAGTCCAGCGTTCAATAATTGATTTAAGTTATCTTCTGAAATCATGCGGCTTCCTGCACAAGGAATGAAAACATCTGCTGAAATGCTCCAAATTCGCTCATTGACCTCCTCAAAGGAAAGCATTTTGTCGCTTTTTAATTCATTTCCATTTTTCGATAGAAATAACGCTTTAACTTCTTCAAAACTCAATCCATCTTCTTGGATAATACCTCCAACACGATCAATAATTCCTACTATTTTAGCGCCATTCAAAGCTAAGTAATAGGCTGCTGCGGAACCAACATTTCCCCAGCCTTGTACAATGACTTTTTTTCCAGCAAGCTCACCTCCCCACAAGGAATAATAATGGCGTATGGATTCAGAAACTCCGTATCCAGTAATCATATCAGCAACAACAAATTTTCGACTTGCATCAGGTGTTAATTGCTCGTCTTCAATTACTTTGAGCACGCCTCGTTGCAATTGACCGATGCGGTTCATTTTCTGTGCCTCTTTTGGTTGAAAGTGGCCATTAAATACACCTTCTTGAGGATGCCATACACCACAAGATTCGGTAATCGGAATGACCTCATGTATTTCGTCCACATTTAAATCCCCTCCTGTTCCGTAGTAGTTTTTTAACAAGGGACTAACCGCTGCAAACCAACGTTTTAAGACACCTTCTTTTCTAGGGTCTTTGGGGTCAAAATTAATTCCAGATTTCGCTCCACCGATCGCAGGTCCTGCTACCGTGAATTTCACTTCCATTGTCTTTGCGAGTGATTCAACTTCGCGTTTATCTAGTCCAACGCGCATGCGCGTTCCACCGCCAGCGGCACCTCCACGTAGGGAGTTAATTACCACCCATCCTTCTGCTTCCGTTTCAGCATCTTTCCACTCAAAAACGATTTCAGGTCGTTTGTTTTCAAATTTTTGGAGTAAATCTTTCATTTTTTTTGTTGTGTTGACTGCAAAATTAGGAAATTGGACAGTTCTTTTCGGTTTTTAAGAATTATTTTCAAACAGTTTGGTGCTTACAAGGTGAAATTTATTGACCAAGATGCAGTACACCTGTGCACAAAGACATTTCAGCTCCTGTCACACTTGGTACATTGGTCGATTCATTTCTTAAATACCGGGCACCCAAGAATGCAAAAACAAGGGCTTCTTTGAAATCGATGATGTTTTTCTCAGGAACAATGCATTTTCCTGGATAATATGCGGAAATTCTTTCGAGTAGAAAACCATTTTTTGCACCACCACCTGTTATCAGAACGGAGGGAAGGTGTTCGTCATTTAGCACACGTGCAATCTGGATAGCGATATGTTCCGTATGTGTTCGAAGTAAATCTTCGGTTTTCAATTCACTGCTAAGCAAAGGCATGTACTCTGCATTTAACCATTCCGTACCTAAGGACTTTGGCGGCATTTTTTGGTAATAGCTTAGCGCATTCAATTGAGTTAATAAGGTTTGATTTAATTCGCCTGAACGCGCCATTGCTCCATTTTCATCGAATAATTTACCCAGTTGTTCCAAAAGGATGTTCGATGGTAAATTGGCGGGGGAAACATCAAATGCATGAACTTGTTGACTCTTTTCAAAACTTATGTTGGCAAATCCGCCCAAATTCAAAAATGCAGCAGCCTCATTTTTAAATAAATGAAAATCACCTATTGGCACCAAAGGCGCACCTTGTCCACCAGCAATCACGTCCAGGCTTCGAAAGTCGTTGATTACGGGAATTCCACAACGATAGGCGATGGTTGAACCGCAAGCTATTTGACTGGTAAATCCTTGTTCTGGTTGATGGAAAATGGTGTGTCCATGCGAAGCAATCGCGGAAAGGTGTTTCTTGTCGATGCCATTCTCTTCTATAAACTGAAGGATGCACTGAGCGAAATAGGCACCTAATTCTTTGTCCAATTTTAAAAAGTCAACAATGGAAAAAGTACAGGCATTTTTCAGTTTATCCACTAATTCCGCTGGATAGGTAAAAGTTTGATTATGAAGTAATTTAAACGTGGTTTCCTCGCTTGAAAAATCAAAGGAAACATGTGCAATATCAAGTCCGTCGAGAGAGGTTCCAGACATCAGTCCTAAAATCTCGATTTTATTCCTATTCATTTCTTTCATGCTTGGTAGAATTCATTTATTTTTGTTCAAAATTAAAAAATCAATCAACATGAATTTTGAATTGACAGAAGAGCAACTTGCAGTAAAGGAAGCAGCTAGGGATTTTGCTCAAAATGTATTGAAACCAGGGGTAATCGATCGTGATAACAACCAACGATTTCCTGCAGAGGAAATGAAGCAATTGGCGGAGTTAGGTTTTATGGGTATGATGGTTGATCCAAAATACGGTGGAAGCGGAATGGATACCCTTTCTTATGTTTTGGCAATGGAAGAAATTTCAAAAGTAGATGCATCTGCATCTGTTTGTATGTCTGTGAACAATTCATTGGTTTGTTGGGGATTGGAAAAATATGGTTCGGAAGAACAAAAACAAAAGTTCCTAGTTCCATTAGCAACAGGAGAAAAAATCGGTGCTTTTTGTTTGTCAGAGCCTGAAGCAGGTTCCGATGCGACTTCTCAGCGAACCACAGCGATTGACATGGGGGATTACTACCTATTGAATGGAACAAAAAACTGGATTACCAATGGATCTTCTGCTTCGACGTATTTAGTGATTGCTCAGACCAACACAGAATTAGGCCACAAAGGAATCAACGCATTAATCGTTGAGCGCGGAATGGAAGGATTTGTTGTTGGAGCGAAAGAAGATAAAATGGGAATTCGCGGTAGCGACACGCATACTTTGTTATTCAATGATGTAAAAGTTCCGAAAGCAAATCGAATCGGAGAAGATGGATTTGGTTTTACCTTCGCTATGAAAGTATTAAGTGGTGGACGAATCGGAATTGCCGCACAGGCCTTAGGAATTGCTGCGGGAGGATTTGAGTTAGCACTTGCTTATTCAAAGGAACGCAAGGCATTTGGCAAGGAGATTTACAAGCACCAAGCAATTGCATTTAAGTTAGCTGATATGGCGACAGAGATTGAAGCTGCGCGTTTATTGGTGTATAGATCTGCGGCTGATAAAGATGCAGGAAGAAATTACGATCAATCAAGTGCGATGGCGAAATTGTACGCGTCTAAAGTAGCGATGGAACAAACCGTTGAAGCGGTTCAGATTCATGGCGGATATGGATTCGTTAAGGAATATCACGTAGAACGTTTGATGCGCGATGCAAAAATCACTCAGATTTACGAAGGAACTTCAGAAGTTCAAAAAATCGTTATTTCAAGGGGTTTATTAGCGGATTAATTTAAAATCGAAAAAATGTTAGCTCCTTTTAACCTACAAAAGTGGATCGATGAAAACAGAGATTTACTGAAGCCACCTGTATCGAATAAAAATTTATACAAGGAGGCTGGAGATTTTATTGTGATGGTCGTTGCTGGACCTAATGCCAGAAAGGACTACCATTTTAATGAAAGTGAGGAGCTATTTTATCAAATCGAAGGCGACATATTAGTGCGTATTCAAGAAAATGGTCAAGCAAAGGATGTGGTCGTTAAAGAAGGCGAATTATTTTTGCTTCCAGCGAATACACCTCATTCACCATCTAGGGGTGAAAACACCATTGGGCTTGTCATCGAGCGCGTACGCAAAGGAACTGATTTGCAAGACGGTCTCATGTGGTTTTGTGAAAAATGCAACAATCACTTAAAAACATATCGCTTTCCATTGGAAAACATCGAAAAGGACTTCATTCCTCGATTCAAGGAATTTTATGGTTCTGAAGAAATGCGAACGTGTCAGCAATGTGGCCACACGATGGAAGTCGATCCTAACTTTGTTTAGGCAGTGATTTCTTATTGAGGCTGGTAGGTAAAGCGATGAGACTCACCAGTCTGAAATAAGTCTTCAACGATTACTAATTGTTTATTGCGTAACTCTCTAATACTGAATTCGCGTGTTGGTTTAGCGGTTGAATCCTCATAAAAATAAAGTACTTCATCTTTATCCGCAAATTCCCAACGACCATTGGAGTATTCTCCTTGAATTTGACCAAGTTCATTTGACGTAACCGAAATCGAGTAGGTACCATCTTTATCAATGCTTAATTTAGTCGTATTGCTCGCGTCAAAGGCATTATCTCCATCTACTGAGTAGGCGGTTAATTCCCAATCATTACAAATGCGTGCTTTTCTTGTTAAAGCGGAGAAATTTGGACCTTCACTGTATTTATTACACGCAGAAAGAAACAATGTGGAAATAAAAAGGGCTGCAAATGCGATTCTCATAATTAAGTTTTTTTTCAAATGTACTAAACAAACATCAATTTTCAGCACAAACATTGTAATTTTGTGGTATGAAAACAATTCCATTCTTCCTGGTTCTTGGTTTGATATTTTCTTGCCAAGAAGCGAAAACACCAGAAAAAAAGCAAGTTGCAAAAAATACGGCATCCATTCCTGTTCGTGCGAATGCTCAAATCGATTTGAACGTGGAGGGAATGGTTTGTCAAATGGGCTGTGGTGGTTCGATGCGCAAGGAATTAAAAAATGCAGGCGGTGTAGAACGTGTTGAAGTGAATTTTGTCGAAGGTGAGAAAACCCAATTAGTACAAGTTTCTTACGACAGTTTGTTGATTTCATCTAACAAAATAGCTTCCATTTTAAACACGATCAACGACAAACAATTTACAGCCAAAGTCGTTTCTAAAAAATCCATTTAATGGAATTGTTTTACCGAGAAATGGGTGAGGGGAAGCCCCTCGTTATCCTTCATGGTTTATTCGGTTTTTCAGATAATTGGCAGAGCCAAGCAAAGAAATTTGCAGAATACTACCGCGTTATTTTAGTCGATTTAAGAAATCATGGTCATTCACCATGGTCAGACGAGTTTTCCTATGCTTTGATGGTTCAGGACTTAGAAGCTTTATTTCTCAAGTTGGATTTGAAAGAAGTGATTTTACTTGGTCATTCGATGGGAGGGAAGGTTGCCATGCATTTTGCGCAAAAAAACGCTTCCTTGTTGTCCAAACTCATTGTGGTCGACATGGGAGTAAAAACCTATCCCTTGCATCACCAGCATATTTTGGCGGCATTTAATAACATTGACTTGAATCAACTCAGTGCTCGAAGTGAAGCGGAGTCGATTTTGAAACAATTCATTGATTCAGAAGGTGTCAGGCAATTTCTTTTAAAGAACTTGTATTGGATAGAGAAAGGAAAGTTATCCTGGAGGGTTAATTTCCCTGTTCTAGAGGCCTCGATGACCGAAATCTTGAGTGCATTGCCGGAGGAAGAAGTTTTAGTCCCTACCTTGTTCATTCGTGGTACATTGTCTAATTATATTTTAGACGAGGATATTCCTGTTTTGGAAAACTATTTTCCAGATTCTCAAGTGAACAGCATTGAACAAGCTGGACATTGGGTCCATGCGGAGGCACCAGATGCCTTTGTAGATTGTGTCCTAGGATTTTGTTTGAGATAAAAAAAACCGCCCATTTCTGAGCGGTTTTCCAATTCTATTTATTTGTTCTTAGTGTTGAACAATGAATTTACGTGTTTCAACAGTTGAACCGTTTGTAAGGATCACTGTGTACATTCCGTTTGTTAATGCAGATGTATTGAATGATGTAGAAACACCATTAATCATTTCATTTGCAATTACTTTACCAGTTAAGTCCATGATTTGTATAGAACCTTCTGTCATGTTGCTTTCAATGGTTACAACTTCTGAAGATGGGTTAGGGTAAACAGATACAGTTGTTGCTGTTTCGTTATCCAATCCTAAAACACCCATGTTCATGCGAATCGCTAATGCGTTTCCATTTGAGTATGTTCCACCGTCATTGATTAAGTGAATAACAGATGCATACCAAGGTTGAAGAACTGTTTCGTCGTTTAAGATACGAATGATGTTCGTAGTAGAAACTTCTGTTAATACAGCCGCGTAGTAAGCTCCGTCACCTAATGCAACTGGTTGAGGGAAGAATACAGTGATTTTACCTGCTGCGATGTCTGCTGCAGTAACTGTGTAATAATCGCTTTCTGCAACGTTACCATTTAAATCCGTCAATGATAGGAAACCATCATTTGTAATCATTTCCATTGTGTCGATCATAGCAACTTGGATTTGAGTTCCAGCCGTAGTTGTACTAGCAATGCCAATTTCCAATGATACTACAACGTTGTTTGTGTTTCCACCACGTAAGTGGTACATGTTAGCGAAAATGGTACCTGTAGTTGTTGTAAATGAGTTAGAACCCAAAGTAGTTGTTGTTTGCAATGAAGCTGGATTCACACCAATACCATCCAATGCGTATACATTGTTTGTTACTTCGAAATTTCTGTTTCCAACATTGTTTGCAAACAAAGCACTACCTGCAGCTTCCTCTGTTGAAGAAACAGTATAAACACCGTTATACATTCCAACAGAAAGGTTTGGTGTTTCAGTAGCTCCGTAAGATAAAGTATCACCTGAATTGATTGAACCAACATTATAGTTGTATACTAAACCAGAACCAAAGCTTACATTAGCAATCGTGTTTGTATTTGCTGCAGCTCCGAAGTTCATCACGCTACCACCAACATCGTATGATGCATCAAGGTGAGCAACTGGTGTTTTACCATATTCTAAACCTTCGTTGTTCGTTCCCGCTACGTATGGAGACAATGAACGTAAGTCATATGCTGGTTGCTCAATGATTTTTAAATCATCCACTAACCATGCGTAATCCCAAGCTCCGATGTATCGAAGACGGATTTTTACGTTTGCTTGTCCTCCTGCAGCTGAAGTAATATTCACCTGAGAAGTCTCTTGGTAAAGGGTACTTGTTGCTTTGTCTAAGTTCACAGGAAACTGAACCCAAGTAGTACCGTTATCGTTACTTACTTCAAAGATCGTCTCCGTAGTTTGCCACATACGTACACGTTGTGTAAACTCTAAAATCACGTTTGGATAAGCTGAACAATCGATGGAACCAGTTAAGGTCATCGTTGCATCTTGGTTTCCACCGTCCATACCAACGGCATCAGAATCAAACAATGCATATCCATTTTCATTTGAAATGGTGCTGTTTGGATCGAGAAAAGCACCTGTACCGTACCCTAAGGTTGTAGCAGTACTTGTAGAGATAATCCAATCTTGATTATCATTTGTTGCATTCGCAAACGACCAGTTAGTAGCGTTTGAGAAATCATTAGACCAAACCGTTACTTTTTGAGTGGCAACTGGTTTTAAGCTAGACTTTTGAATGACTTCAGCATTCATTTCTTTAGCCGTCATTTTTTGTTTCTGAGCAGAAACGCCAAAACTAGCGAAGGCCAAGGCAGTTAATAAGTAGACTTTTTTCATAATTAATTAATTTATAGGTGAGGCGAATTTAATGAAAAATCTTATTGGAACAAATAGTTTTGTCTAATATTCCCGGTGAAAAAGAAATTCTGCCAGTTGTTCTAATTCAAAAGCAGATTCTTGTGTTTTAATTTGGTTTAAAGCTTTCATTGCAAGGGTGTAATGTCTTTTCATTTCTTGCTTGCAAAGGGATTCAATTTGAAGTTGTTCGAAGATAAGTTTCGTTTCCGAAATTTTATAGGAATCATTCGATTCGACTTGAAGTTTGCTTAATGTTTCTAGTTGAGAAGAATTAGCATGGGTTTTCGCTAAAATAGAAAGGAGCGTTTTTTTATTCGCGAGCACATCTCCACCAACTTGTTTCCCTACCTTTTCAGGATTTCCATATAGATCCAATAAGTCATCTTGAATTTGAAAGGCGATCCCTAAATGTACGCCAAAGGAATATAAGGAACTTCTGTTTTTATGATTGGTTTCACCGATTATGGCTCCCATTTCCAATGCACAACCTAATAAAACCGAAGTTTTTAAACGAATCATTTCGATGTATTCCTCGCTGGAAACATCATCCCGTGTTTCAAAGTCCATGTCCATTTGTTGTCCTTCGCATACTTCAATCGCTGTTCGATTGAACAACACCAATAGTTCTGGAATTAAGTGGCCAGGATTTTTACTGAGTTCTTCGTATGCTTTAACGAAAAGTACATCTCCAGATAGAATGGCGATATGGGTATTCCATTTTTCGTGCACGGTTTGTTGCGCCCTTCGTAACGGAGCCTCATCCATAATATCATCATGTATCAATGAGAAATTGTGAAATAATTCCACGGTCATCGCGGCATGAATGGCATCCTCCATGGATTTCCCGAAAAGTTTAGCAGACATGAGGGTCAACATGGGTCTCATCCGTTTTCCTCCTAGGGTCATAAAATACCTAAGTGGATCGTATAGATTGGATGGTTTTAAGGGGAAAGAATACGAAGTAATTTCTTTTTCAATGCGTTGACCATACGTTTCTAGCATATTCATCGGCGTTTTAACAATTGTAGCAAATAGGACCCATATCCGCTTTTAACAAGTGGTTCAGCAATTTGTTTCAATTGATCTTTCGAAATAAATCCGTTTCGATAGGCCACTTCTTCTATGCACCCAATTTTTAATCCTTGTCGTTCTTCGATGACTTGAACAAATTGTCCTGCTTGCATCAGTGAAGCAAAAGTACCGGTATCTAACCATGCAGTACCTCTATCCAAAACAGCAACTTTGAGCTTTCCCTGTTTTAAATAGGCGGCATTGACATCGGTGATTTCATATTCTCCTCTGGCAGATGGCTTTAAGTTTTCGGCAATATGTACCACGCTGTTGTCATAAAAATAGAGTCCTGGAACGGCAAAATTTGATTTTGGATTTTTGGGTTTTTCTTCAATCGATACTGCGTTCATGTTGTCATCAAATTCAACGACTCCATAGCGTTCAGGATCGCTCACGTGATACGCATAAACCACTCCGCCTTCGGGATCATTGTTTTCTTTTAACAATGCGTCCATTCCAACACCGTAAAAAATATTGTCACCAAGTATAAGTGCAACTTTGTCCTTCCCGATGAAGGATTTACCGATGACAAAAGCTTGTGCCAATCCATTTGGAACTTCTTGCACGGCATAAGAAAATTGACAGCCTAATTGTTCTCCATTTCCCAGCAATTTCTGGAAATGCGGCAAATCGTGGGGTGTGGAAATGATTAAAATTTCTTTGATCCCTGCACTCATAAGAATGGAAAGGGGATAATAAATCATGGGTTTGTCAAAAACAGGCATTAACTGCTTGCTTACCGCCAAAGTCAAGGGGTGAAGTCGGGTTCCTGATCCTCCTGCTAAAATGATTCCTTTCATATTATCCTCGTGTTATAGCCACCTAAATAGGTCTTCAAACATGCGTTTACCCCAAGGCATGTTTCCATAGTCCTTTTCGATTTTAATCCGAAGTTCATTCAAGGTGAATACTTTGTTTTTACCTGCGTCGATGGTCATTTCTGCTTTGCTTGGTTCCATTTCCTCCACTTTTTTTGCGAAGTAAATAATTCCTCCATCTTCCGTAGCTAAGCCAAGAATGGTTCCCGGTAGACCGCAGAATCCTTCTGGACCAACGGATGGTACCAGTGCTGTGGTGTACCATGCATAAATACGCGTACTATCGTTTTTTTGGTAAACTGCTTTTCGACATTCATAGCCACAAATGCTACGTTTGCCATCCGTGATTTTCCATGTTCGAGTGGGTAGGCTATCAGAAACGTAGATGTTCTGGCCCATCAGTCCAAGAACGGTAAGTTGTTTTTGAGAACTTAGGCTTTGATAATAGCTGTTTTTGGTCGTCATCCAAGCCATGTCATCTATTTTATCCGTTGGAATCGCCTTGAAAACGGAAGCAGTGTCATTGAAGTAAAGGGTAAACAATTCATTTTTGATTTTATTCTCCTCGGTAATCATGCGGCGCATGCGTTGATCCGTGAATTTCTTTTCCAAATTCGTACGGCGCTCAAAGGTGATTTTACCTGAGAGTATGTATTGACCATTTGCTTGGAATCCAACGCAAAGAATCAGAACGATTAAGTTAATGCCAGCCTTTAAAGTCATCTTCTTTTGTTTTATTGTTGTTGAATTTAAATGTTAATTTCATTAGAAAATACCGTGAGATAATTTGGGTGTAATTATCGGTAATGACGTTTCCGTTGATTTGACGTTGTAAATTAAGGTTTTGATTCAGTAAATCGTTTGCTGAAAGGGTTAAAATGATGTTTTCTGTGCTCAAGAATGCTTTGCTAATTTCCACATTGACAATGAAGATGTTTCGGTTAAATGCAGCCGCTCTTCCGGTATTTAAGGTGTAGGTGGCATTCGTCTTAAGCTCAAAATGCTTTGGCAATCTCCATTCACCTTCAATAAAGTATTTCTGTGTTGCGAATGGTTGATTCGACACGCTAGACAAAGAGCTCACAGGATTGTTGTAGCTGTAAGAATTTCCAATCGTAACATCCAATGAATCCAATTTTAATTCAATGTCCAATCCAGCGGTAATCGAAGTTGTTTTGGTTACGTTTTCTTGATCGTTGATGTAGTTCGTGTATTTATTGTAAGATCCATTTAAGTTGGGTGCAAATTCAATTTTTCGGTTGAGAATAGGAAAACCTCCTCCTGCATATACATTGGCAAAAATATTCCCATCTACATTCACCGTTTTCGCAATCGTTCTACCAAATTGATCAAATTCCGTTGATGTTGCAAATGCATTATTCGTAAGGGATGCATTACCTCCTCCCCAAAAATAACGCCCCGTTAGTGCTTGCCAAACATTGGCATTTAAGCGCAAATTGTGAACATAGTTTGGTTTTAAATCTGGATTTCCTATTTGAATTCTGTTGGGGTTCGTGTTGTCTTGAACCGGTTGCAAATCATTAATGGCTGCAGGCGATGAATTCGTAGAGTAGTTCAAATTGATTCGCTTGCTCATTCCTGGTTTGAATTGATAGGAGAACTTCGGTAAAAAGTTATTGATGTCCTGTATTGTAGTAAGAGTGGAGATGAGGTTGGTGCTTTCCACGTTGATGTTTCTGAAACCTAGTCCTCCAGTAATGGTATGCTGGCGATGTTCAAAAATAAGCATTCCCGTTCCGCGTTGTTGAAAACGTGAATTGTCAAATGCATTGGTGAAAAGTGAGACTGACTGTGTGTAATTCCCTGTCGCATCTTTTTCAAAAGCCTTTTTGGTTTGGTTCGATTTACCTGATTCTAGGTAGTATTCCAATTGAAGTTTGAATTTTTTAGCGATGGGTTCAGTGTACGTCAATATTCCATAATGTGTAGAACTTCCATTGTCGTTGATTTTTTGTTGGTCAATCGTGTCGTTTTGAACACCTCCGTTGGTCGTGTACAAGTTTCCATCAGATTCATTCGAATTGCTGCTTAAAATGTACTTCAATTCGATTTCTCGGTTCTCCTTTTTAAACTTACGTCTTAAGATGGCCTCCGAATTGCTGCTCATTCCTTTCGAGGTATTTTGATTCCGAATGCTTGTATTTAGGTAGGAATTAAAGGATTCATCTAAGAAATTATTTTGACTTAAATTATCCGATTCGCCAAAATCAACATGTAAATTAGGACGTAACTCTAGGTAGGTTAGGGAATCTAAATTTGTTGAATAGGTGAGGTTTATTCTGTGGGACTTATTCGCGGAGATGTTTGCAGCGGAATCCCTTGTGAAGTAAGAACTATCCTGAAGGAAATATTGTGATTGGCTGCTCGAAACAGCATTTAATTTATTTTCATAATAGGAGTAATTGAAACCAATCTTGCCTGTTTTTCCTATTTTATCGCTGTAATAAATACCCGCTTTCATGGTTTGAGGTATACCTGAAGTATTGTTTCTGCTGGATTGGTCCCACATCGACATGCCGCTGTTGTTGCGCTCGTTGTCCAGTCCAAATTTATTCATGTCACCAAACCCAAAGTTCGACTTCGGTGTATTGGAGGTCAGCATGAAAACGGAAATTTTTTGCTTTTTGTTGAAGTTGTTCAATAGAACTTCTGATTCATAGAATGGATTGTCTCGAACGAGTCCAAAGTCCGTGGCTCCTGAAATTTTACCAAAATAACCCTTTTTGGCATTGTCTTTTAATTTTAAATCCAGAACTTGGATTTTATCGTCTTCACCAATGGCAGCATCTTCGTTTTTCTTCTCGTAGACTTGAACGGAGGCAACTCCATTTGCTCCTAAGTTTCTGGTGGCGATTGTTGGATCCGAACCGAAAAATTCATCTCCATCAACCAATACTTTACTGATTTCTTTTCCTTGAGAGGTGATGCTACCATCGTCATTGACTTTAATTCCCGGGAGTTTTTTTAATAAATCTTCCACCACAGCATTTTGACCAACCTTGAAGGAATCAGCAACATAGACAAGGGTATCTCCACGGAAATAAATCGCGTTTTTATTGGTGATCACCGTAACTTCTCTAATGTTCTGGGTCTTTTGTAAAAGTTGAATGCGCGGAACTTTTATGTCGAAATTATCTTTGCCTCCAATGATGTAGAATGTTTTGGTCTCTAAATTTGGGTGTTCAATAATGAGTTGAAACGTATCAATAGGAAATCCCGTTAATGTGAATTCACCTTGCTGATTCGTTCGTGTAAAATTGAGCAATACAGAATCCTTCAATCGAAGGGCCATAACAGAGACGTTTTTAATTGGAACCACATTCGATGTGTCGTAAATGGATCCGCTTAATTTCATTTGCTGTGCCCAACTTGATTGGTTTCCAATGAGTAAAAAGAACAACACTGCAAAGAGCAACTTAATATGTTCAGTGGGAGAGTAAATTTGTTTTATCAAAATGAATCTAATTTAATACTAGGTAGATACGAATGAATCAGGAAAAAGTTCGTTCGGAACCTTAAGAAGGAAATTTCAGGTCAATTAAGGCCTGAAACATGAATCCATCCGGTTCTGTAATAGAAGAGAATTGAACGTCTATCGCTTGGTTAAAATACTTCTTTTCGTTGCTCATAAGTTGTTTGATGATGGGTGTTTCCACATTGAAGGCAATCGTGGTGGTTTGATTCTCGGTGCCAAAAACAACAAATTTTCGCTCATACGCTTCTTCAAAGCCCCTGAATCGGGTTTCAAAATCACCCATTCTTTTTATGATGTTCAACGCATTTTGATGGTCGTGTCCACCATGACTACTTTTTGGCTTCACCGTTAGGGCAATGGAGGACAAGTCACTGGATTTCGCATAGCGACCAAACGTTTCAATGACTGAACCAGTTTGACTGTAATAAACGCGTTCCTCTGTAAAATAGGGGTTTGTTAATTCATAATGTGATATGACTTCTTGACTAACCGTTTTTAAGCCATTTAAGAAATAAAAGGTATGCTCCTTTTTTTTACCGTTGGTCAATGAAAGGGTTTCTTTCAATTTAACAATTTCCAGTTTCTCATTTATCCAGGCAATGGCTTCAACAGTATTTCCTTTGGAGTCTGTATAAAACAAGCTTTCCACCTGTTCTAATGTTTTGTTCTGATCGATTTTTTTTACATAATCCTCAAAAACCTCAAGTTTTTTGTATTCCTTCGAGAATTCTATTCGTTTTTTGATCGGTTTTGGGTCTATATCCGTTTCATTTTGTGTACACGAAATACAGCCAATGATGACAAAGAATAGAAGAACGGAACTTGACAGCTTTACTTTCATGGTTGACTTGAAAAAATAGTAACGTGAAGTTAAGCAATCATCTCCAATTGTTGGACTGGTCAAGGTAAATTCTTTACTTTTTCCACTTAGTTTCTTACTTTTGTTCATGCCCAAAATAGTAGCCATTGATTTCGGCCTAAAACGAACAGGTCTTGCCATAACCGATGATCACAACATCATTGCGAGTCCATTGACAACAGTAGATTCATCGACTCTTTTAGAATACTTGACCCAATTAATTTCGCGTGAGTCGATTGTTACTTTTGTACTGGGTTTTCCAACTAGGCTTGATGGCTCAGACACCCACATTACGGAGAATGTACGTTTGTTAAAGGAGGCACTAGAAAAACAATTCCCGCAGATTCAAGTGATGCTTCAAGATGAACGGTTTAGTTCCTCTAGGGCAATGGAAACAATACACCTGGCGGGAAAGAAAAAACAAATGAAGCAAAAATCACTTGTAGACAAGCTCGCAGCAACTTTGATCTTACAAGATTACTTAGACCAACAATAAAGTCAACAGGAAATCACTAATTTTGCACTATGATTTTACCAATTGTCGCTTACGGAGACCCGGTTTTAAAAAAGGAAGCTGAGGAAATTGATGAAAAATACCCAGATTTATCCAAGTTGATTTCGGATATGTTTGATACCATGTATCATGCGAAAGGAGTCGGATTGGCTGCACCTCAAATTGGTCGAAGCATTCGTTTATTTATTGTAGATGGCAGTCCATTTGCTGATGAGGAAGACGATGAACCAGATCCGAGAGCAGTAGGAATAGAAGATTTTAAGAAAGTATTCATTAATCCAATCATTGAAGAGGAAACGGGTGAGAAATGGGCATTTCAAGAAGGGTGTCTTTCAATTCCTAAGATTCGAGAAAATGTGCACCGAAAAGAAAAAGTCCTGATTACGTATTTTGATGAAAACTGGGAATTTCACGAAGAAACGTTTGATGGGTACGCTGCACGAATCATTCAGCACGAATACGATCACATTGAAGGGATTCTTTTTACCGATCATTTATCCCCTTTGAAAAAGAAAATGTTAACGAAACGATTGCAAAATATTTCATCTGGAAAAATAGACATCGATTACAAAATGTCTTTTCCGGATGCGAAAAAACCTAAAATGATATGAGAACTTTTTTATCCCTTTTAACACTCGGATTGTTTGTGCTTGCCGTGCAATCCTGTGGATCACCAGCGAACGCTGATAAAAAAACAGAACTAAAGACTGCGATCAAGGACATGGAAGACTCCCTCACGAACATTGAAAGTGATCCAATGAAGGCTGCTAAAATTCCCAGCTTGACCAACATCGAATTAATCAATCGCTTATTGGCTTATTACCATGCTTTTCCGGAGGATACATTTTCCTCGGAGTGCTTATTTAAAGTTCACATGAAATACAGCGATTTAGAAGCCTACGATCTTTCAGTGGCTTATGGAGACACCTTGCTTCAACTATTCCCGAAGTATGTGAATAGAGACTATGTGTTGGAAAGCATTGCTAGTACTTACGATGTGTTAATTAAACCGCGTAATGCAGAGAAAGTAAAGTTCTACTACAGCCTACTTTTAAATGAAAAATTAGATAAGGCAAAAAGAAAAGATTTGGAAAATAGATTGAAATATGTGGATATGCCTTTTGAAGAATACATTCAACGGCTGAACTAATTCTTTCCTTTATTCGAACAAATCTGTAAAAAACGACGGATAGGATTTTGTTACGCAGTGTTCTTCCGTTAGCACGATAGAGGAACTTGCAATGCATGCCGCTATGGCAGATGCCATGGCAATTCGGTGATCCTGATGGGTATTGATGATTCCTCCTGAAACGGTTTCCTTTCCAGAAATAACAATGGCATTCGATTCTAATTTGAATGGAACATCAAACGTTTCTAGGATTTCACACATGACTGAAAGTCGGTCCGACTCTTTGTTTTTTAAACGGTCAACGCCAACAATTCTGGATTTCCCTCGAGCGGCACAAGCTAATATCACCAGTATGGGAAATAAGTCCGGACAATCGCGGATGTCTGTTTCAAAGGGTGTTTTTGTCTCTGATTGACTCATTTTCAATCGATTTCCCTCCCAATGATAGCTTGCTCCAAAGTCTTGTAGGACTTCTAAGATTTTACGATCGGCTTGTAGCGAGTCTTTTTTTAATCCATCGATTGTTAGTTCTCCTGAAATCGCTGCGCCAACCAGATGGTTTGCTGCGCCACTCCAATCACCTTCAATTTGTATTTCTTGTCCAATGCATATTTGACTTCCAGGGATGAAATAGGAATTAGGATCCTTTTCTTCTAGTGTTATTCCAAAATCGCGCATGCGCTGAATGGTCATTTCAAGGTATGGCCGACTTTTAAGTGCTTCAATGGAAATGTGGATCCCTTTTGTTAAAAATGGAGCGAGTAAAAACAATCCGCTTATGGCTTGCGAACCTTCTTCGCCATTTACAGTCATGCGATCAAGAGTGACTTGACCTTCTATTTTTAGGGGTAATTTTTCCGAGTTTGATTGAATGCTCAATCCTGCTTGTTCAAGTAACTGACATAATTGATTTTGATCACGTTTCAATAAGGTTCCGGAACCTTGAATGTTGAGTTTTTTCGTTAAAGCCATTCCCACAAACGCGAGGGAACGGAGGGCAAAGCCACTTTCACCGACATTCAGATCCATCGAATCTTTGTTTCTTTCGGAGATTGGTTCAATCACGCCCTCTTTTGGAAGGAACGTTGCACCAAGTCCTTCAATGCAGGACAACATTGCACGCACATCATCTGAACCGTCAAGTCCATGAATCATGGTTGTAGAATTCGATAAAGCTGCGAGAATTAAACAGCGCTGTGCATCGCTTTTTGAAGCGTTTGCTTGAATGGAATGTTTAAAATGAAACGGCTTAATCGTTTTCATTTTTTGACAGAATTTCAGATTGAATGCGTATGGAGTCTTGGTGAATGAGCTTAAAAAGTTGGGTAACAAATTCTTCTGATAAACCAACTTTACGCGCGTTTATTACATTTCTTTTTAGTGCTTCTTCCCATTGATTCTTCTGTAAAATCACGTGGTTTTTGTCCTTTTTGAAGACGCCGATTTCTTCAGAAATGCGCATGCGATTTCGTAACAATTGGATTAATTGATCATCTGTTTGATTGATTCGATCGCGTAACATCAAGATCACGTCTTCATCAATTTCAGCACGGTTTCGAATCGTGAGTGAATTCAATAAAGATTTTAATTCCAAGGGTGTAATCTGCTGCTTGGCATCGGTCCATGCGTTTATCGGATCGCGATGGGATTCAATCATTAATCCATCGTAGTGCAAGTCCATTGCTTTTTGGGCCAAAGGCAAAAGTAAGTGTGCGCGTCCTCCAATATGTGACGGATCACAAATCAACGGAATATAAGGTAATTCTTGCCTTAAATCGATGGGTATTTGCCAGTTTGGATCATTGCGATAAAGTGTTTTTTCATAAACAGAGAATCCTCTATGTATGGCAGAAACATCCGTTATCCCAGCTTTCATGATGCGTTCAATGGCTCCGACCCATAATTTAAGGTCAGGATTGACAGGATTTTTCACCATCACTTTGATGTTTGTCCCCATCAATGATTCGGCAATTTCTTGAACGGTGAAGGGATTAACGGTAGACCGTGCACCAATCCAAATCATGTCAAAATTGTTTTTGAGTGCAAGTTCAACATGTTCTGTTTTCGCTACTTCAGTCGCAATTTTTAAGCCGTAGGTTTCACGTGCTTCACAGAGCCAAGAGATTCCTTCGTTTCCGATTCCTTCAAATTCTCCGGGGCGTGTTCTGGGCTTCCAAATACCCGCTCTGAAAAAATCAATGCCAATGTTGGATAAGCCACGAGCAGTTTCAAGAACTTGCTCCCGGGTTTCCGCACTGCACGGACCAGAGATGATGGTAGAATTTGCAGGCAACATTGGTTTAAAGGTACAAAAAAGGGGAACGAATCCCCCTGTATCTATTATTTAGCGTAACTAACGGCTCTTTTTTCTCGAATGACGGTTACCTTGACTTGTCCTGGATACGTCATTTCGGTTTGAATGCGCTGAGAAATGGTAAATGAAAGTTCTTCTGAACGTTGATCGGTTACCTTTTCAGCTTCCACTAAAACACGAAGTTCTCTTCCCGCTTGAATCGCGTATGCACTTGAAACACCTTCGTAAGAAAGGGCCAAGTTTTCTAGTTCTTTGATTCGTTTGATGTACGCTTCAACGATTTCACGTCGTGCACCTGGTCGAGCTCCTGAAATGGCATCACAAACCTGCACAATAGGTGAAATCAAGGTGGTCATCTCAATTTCATCGTGGTGAGCTCCAATGGCATTCAAAACATCTCCTTTTTCGCCAAATTTCTCTGCGATTTTCATACCAAGGATTGCGTGAGGCAATTCTGGCTCTTCGTCTGGAACTTTACCGATGTCATGCAGTAATCCTGCACGTTTTGCTAGTTTAACGTTTAGTCCCAATTCGGCTGCCATGATGGCACACAAGTTGGCAACTTCCCTCGAGTGTTGCAATAGGTTTTGTCCATAAGATGAACGGTATTTCATTCGT
>Ga0208592_1000076_pt1 | contig 28066 bp, 21 predicted proteins | sample LakMenE18May10ns_FD_150712 | JGI IMG/M metagenome (GOLD analysis project Ga0208592, IMG submission 150712) | Freshwater microbial communities from Lake Mendota, WI - 18MAY2010 deep hole epilimnion ns (SPAdes) | ecosystem: Environmental > Aquatic > Freshwater > Lentic | place: Lake Mendota...
GGACCCCATTTACATTTTGAAATAAGACGTAGTAGTGAAAAATTAATTGATATACGAAATGGTTATGGTAGATTATCCGGTTCAAATATTTTAAACCCTGAGGATTTTATTAAAAAATCTGATCAAAAAATTGTGAGTGGAGCACCTAATCATGGTCAATTAGGTAGTACATCTAGTGGGGTTATAGCCTAAGGTTGTTATTATAAAAAATAATTACTATATTTAGTGTATGGTATTAGGTTATATTATTTCAGAGGAAAAGATAGAAGTTGAAAATTTTGTCAATTTAAATTCATTAATTGATATTGATGATGAATTACCAAGATTAATTGTTGGTAGAGAATTTAGTAAAACTTTAGGTTTGAAACCATCTATTTTAAATAAAAAGATGAGTAAGTATAGTTACTGGACATATTCCTCTACCGAGAAGAAGTCTGAATATACTGATGATTTAGAGTTATTTAAAAAAATATCTATAGATTTATTTCTAAGTAAAGTAAAATATTTTTACATAGATCCATTCAATTTAACCTTAACACAAATAAAACGATTGATAACCAAAGTTAATGGTGTTACCAATGGTTTAATTTATTATGATACAAAAATGTGTTATGTTTTTTATGATGGTATGACTTATGGTATTAATTGGGATGTTATGGAGTATTTAGGGTTGGGGAAACAAAGGTTAATAAATTACTTAAAAGATAAAAATTTTAAGATTTTACATAAAGATGAAATATTTAATAAGTGTATGTTTGAGACTAATAATATTAAGGTTTTACCGTACTTACACTATTTAAAAACATATGAACAACAAGATCTTATTAGCGTCCTTCATCACAGTTAAACAATCTGACGATTTCTTTAATAAATTAGACACTTTATTTTCAATAAAAAAAGATAAGACATTCATTTTTAGTTTAGGTGAAAATTTAATGGTCACTTTTAAATTAACCTCAACAAATGATTTAAAAGAAGTTATTAAGACTAAATTAAAAAACACGATACAAATCCACAAAAAGAGTAATAGTTTTTACACAATAAACGCTTTGAATAAATTAATCCAAAGAGATTTTAATTTGGTGGATGGTAATATAGATTATAAATCTTATTCCATTGATTGGGATAAATACCAAGATAAGTTATTTTTACTAAAAGAGGGTGAATTACTAATTCAAGATATAAAAAAAGTAATTTTATGATTTAACAGATATTTATAATGAAATAAGATTACTAATATATAAAAATATGGATAATAATAAAAAAAATGTTGATGAAAAAGGGATTGTTAACACCCTTGAAAACTTCTTATCTAATGATAAAAGTGATAAAAATGTTGAATGTACTGGTGACGTTTGTTATGTAAATGATGGTAAAGAACTTGTAGAACGAATTGAAAAAAAATTAGTTACCAGTGATGGTAGAAGATTGTTAATATAATAAGAATTAATCATATACCAAATGTCAAAAAATTTAAAATCAGATTTATCAGAAACTCTAAAGAGATATAACTTATTAACAGAATATAAATTCTATGTCCCTCGTATGGATGAAGAAAATTATGACCAAGATGATATATTCTTAGATGAACAAGATGTCCCTATGGATGATGTTCCAACTGAAGAAGTACCTACTGAAGATGTTCCAATGGAAGAACCAACAACCCCAGAGATGGGTGTGACACCAGAACCAACTATGGATACGACAACTCCCCCTATGGGTGGTGAAGTTGAAGTGGATGTAACAGATATCGTAAAAGATACTAAAGAAACTAAAGACGCGGTTAATAGTGGTAATCAAAAAGTTGATGAGTTATTAAATAAATTAAAAGATTTAGAAACTAAATTAGCGTCAATGGATAGTTTAACAGCTAAAATTGATAATTTAGAAAGTGAGTTTGAAAAAAGAAATCCTACACCAGAAGAAAAATTGGAAATGAGATCATTAGATTCTTTTCCATATAATCTTAAATTAACTGATTATTGGGCTGGTAAAGAAGGAGCTTACAATGTTTTAAATAATGATAATAACAATTTAACTTCAATGGGTAAACAACCCGCTGAAAAAGAATATGTATTAACACGAGATGAAATAGAAAAAGATTACAGTGAAGGTGATGTTTCTGATTCATTTTATCCGGAAGATTAATAATTTTTTAAAAAAAAGACTAAGGGGACTTTACAGTCTCCTTTTTTTTTACTATATTTGTTGAAATAGAATGTTTAATTAATTAAAATTAGTAAAAATGTCAGAAAAAACAAGTTCATTACAATCGATTCTCGATCAGTATGAAAAAAACAAGTCATCACAAAGTGGTGGAGGATTTGAAAGAAAGGAAGTAGATCTTACCAAGTATTTCTCCGAAAAATTAAGAGAAGGTCAAAAATCAGATGAGAAACGAGTGAGAATCTTACCTACAAAAGATGGTTCACCTTTCACTGAAGCTCATTGGCACGAACTTCAAATTAACAAACAGTATAGTAAAATTTATTGTACTAAGAAAAATGATGGCACTAGATGTCCATTATGTGAGGCTCATGAAGCTTTAAAAATGACTGGTAACGCGACAGACAAAGAACTCGCTAAACAGTTCGCACCAAGATTATTCTACATCACTAAAGTGATTGATAGAGATAAAGAATCTGAAGGTGTTAAATTTTGGAGATTCAAACATTATTATAATGGTGAGGGTGTATTTGATAAATTAATCCCAATCATTAAAAAAAGAGGTGACATCCAAGACGCTAGAACAGGTAGAGATATCACTATGACTTTGGAGAGAGATTCAAAAGGTAGAAGTAAATTAACTTCAATTATGGATGAAGATCCTTCTTTATTAACAGATCCTAAATCTGAGTACGCAAAAGTTTGGATGACGAATGAAGAAACATATAAAGATGTTTATCGTCCAAAAAGTATTGAGTATATGGAAATCATCGCAAAAGGTTTAGAACCAGTTTGGGATAAGGAACAAAAGAAATTTGTTTCTAAAGATGATTTAGATAGTAAACCAGGTGGGAGTTTAGAATCTGAAATTAAAATGATGACTTCTGGTACTAAAAGTACACCGGTAGTTAAAAAACCAAGTCCAGTTGTTGATGAGGTTAGTGAGGAAGAAGTAGATTTAGTTGAAACTGAAGCTACTGATGATGATGAATTACCATTTTAATTTTAAAAATATAAAAATATAAAAATATGTCAGTCGAAAAAAGACCTAAAAAATCCACTAGTGGAATAAAAAAACAAGAATTTAATCTAACCGAATTTAAAAAAGGTGTCGGTTTAAATTCATCTGTTAAAGATAAAGAATTGAGTTGGATTCCATTTTCACCAGCTTTTCACGAAGCTACAGGTGTACCTGGAATTCCTAAAGGATACGTGTCATTGAGTAGAGGTTTCAGTAATACTGGTAAATCAACCTCTATTTATGAAGCGGTTGTTTCTTGTCAAAAAATAGGTATCTTACCTATTATTATTGACACTGAGAATAACTGGAGTTGGGATCACGCTAAATGTATTGGTGTTGATTTTAATGAAGTCGCTGATGAGAATGGTGAAGTTGTTGATTATGAAGGTTTTTTTATGTTCATCAACAATAAAACATTATTTGATAAGTACGGTAAGTTTCACCACGATGAAGGTGTTTACAAACAAAAAGAATTCCGTAGAAAAGCTTGTATTGAAGATATTTCTTTATTCATTGAAGACTTATTAGATTTACAACAAAAAGAAGAGTTACCATATGAATTATGTTTTTTATGGGATTCTATTGGAACTATTGATTGTTTTAGATCTGTTGTCGCCAAAACTAAGAATAATATGTGGAACGCAGGGGCATTGGAAACCGCGTTTAAAGGTATCTTAAATAATGATATACCTTCTTCACGAAAAGAAGATTCAAAATATACTAACACATTCTTAGCGGTTCAAAAGATTTGGATTGATAATATGAATGGTGGTGGTGTTAAACACAAAGGTGGTGAAGGATTCTTTTACGGAGCTCGTTTTATTTTACACTTTGGTGGTGTTATTGGTCACGGAACTGAAACATTAACCGCAAGTAAAGGTGATAAAAAATATGGATTTGGTGTTCAATCTAAAGTTAAAGTTTGGAAAAACCAAGTTAATGGCATCACGTTTGAAGGTAAAATATGTTCAGTACCACATGGTTTCTGGAGTCCGGACAAGTTAAACGAATATAAAGATAAATATAAACCTTACTTACTTGAAAAATTAGGTATGGAATATGGTGACTTTAATATCGAAACTGAACTAGTTTCAGACGCATCAGGATTATACGCAGAAGATTAATTATTTAACCATTTAACACTTTAAAAGTGAAAAGACCACCGAGGTACAAAGACAAAATTGAAATTAAAGTACCTGAAACTATACTTGTAGATGGTAACGCACTATTAAATGTGGCGTATCATGGAGCTAAAAATCTATATAATAGTGATGGTATTCACATTGGTGGGTTATTTCAATTCTTTACAATTCTTAGGAAAATAGTATTGGATCAAGAACCAAGTAAATTATTTGTATTTTGGGATGGTATGTGTAGTGGTAGATTGAGGTATGAAATCTATAAAGATTATAAGGCTAATAGGGAAAAGAATTTTGAATACCATTTAGATTCTGATGATCCAATTAGAGAGTCTCAAAAATTAAGAATTAAACAATACGCTGAGGAACTTTTTATTAGACAATACCAAGATGATATCGTTGAAGCTGATGATTGTATTGCTTATTATTGTAATACAATGTCACCATACGAAAAGATTACGATCTGTACTGGAGATAAGGATCTTTGTCAACTAATAGATGACAATGTTAGAATTTATTTTTTATCAAAGAAAAAATTTATAACAAAAGAAAATTATCTCTCAGTATTTGATCATCATCAAGAAAATGCTACTTTAGTTAAAGTTATTACTGGAGATTCTTCTGATAATATTAAAGGTGTTAAAGGAGTACAAGAAAAAACTTTAATAAAATTAATTCCGGGTATTATACAAAAAAAAGTGACTATTGACGAAATTTTTACTATACTTAAGGAAGAACAAAGTAAAAGGAAAAAACCGCTTAAAGTTATTGATAATATTCTAAATGGGATAACCGATGGTATCCAGGGAGACAAATTATATGAAATAAACCAAAAAATAATAAATTTAAAAGAACCATTACTAACAGAAAAAGTGATTAACGAAATTAATGATTTAATAGATTCACCAATTGATCCTGAAGGTAGAGATAATAAAAATTTATTTAGAATGATGAGTGAAGATAAATTTTTAAAAGAAATACCTGGGAAAGAAAATGGATATATTGAATATTTTAAACCGTTTTTAAAATTAATAAAAAAAGAAAAAGAATTATTTAACAACAATTAATATGAAAAAAGAAATCGAAAAACTACCTTACGAATTTATTCTGTACATTAACAATAATATTGTATGTCAAAGATACTTCAATGTTAAAGGATTTAACCATAAATCAATAAATTCATATGAAATTAGAGAAGTCATTGAAGACTCTTGTGATATCATCAAAAGAGATTTGAAAAAGAAAACTTTAGAATATCTTTGGAAGTTTTTCAACTCTTATGTTGAACAAAAAACTGAAGAAATTGATAGAAGAAATGTCTATGAAAATGAAGATTTCTTTGATTTAGAGATAAAATTTGATGATAATGGCGACCGAAAAACAATTGCTATGCAACGATTCACTGGGAATGTTTATCCACCAAAAGTACGTTACTCTGTGGATATCAGAGAGTTAATACCAAGTATTATTTCAAATATTCAAGAAGGTTTGAGTAGAAAAAATTACAATGTAATAGAAACCATATAGTAAAAACAAGATATTTATAATAAAATAAGTTTTAAAATGACAAATAAAAGTACAGACAGTTTAGGTTATTTAGGTCACACATTTCAATTAAAATTATTAAATCAGATATTATTAGATGATAAGTTTTCATCAACGATAATCGATGTTTTAGATCCAACTTATTTTGATAATGAATACCTTAGATTAATTTCTAGTAAAATTAAAGATTACCACGAAAAGTATGAAACAATACCAGAGGTTAACACTTTAGAACAAATGTTAATCGTTGAGATTAAAAGAGAAGTTACCAGACAACATACTTTAGACTTATTAAATGAGGTTAAAGATATATCTCAAAAAGATAGTATTTATACCCAAGAAACTGGGTTGATGTTTTGTAAACAACAGGAGTTAAAAAAAGCTACTAAGAAAATTCAAAAAATTCTTGATATGGGTGATTTTGATCGATACCAAGAATGTGAAGAAATACTTAAACAAGCTTTAACTGTTGGTAATTTAAAAGATAATGGGGTTGATATTTTTAGTGGTATTGATGATGTATTATCTGATGACTTCAGAAATCCAATCCCAACCGGTATTCATGGGTTAGACAATCTAATGGATGGTGGTTTATCTAAAGGTGAGTTAGGTGTTATATTAGCCCCATTTGGTGTTGGTAAAACAACTATGGTAACTAAGTTAGCTAATACAGCGTATAACTTAGGATTTAATGTAGTCCAAATATTCTTTGAGGATAATCCTAAAGTAATACAGAGAAAACATTTTACGTGTTGGACTGGTGTTGAGTTAAATAAATTAAATGAAGAAAGAGAACGAGTTAAGTTTGAGGTTGAGAGTATTAAAGAAAATTCAACCGGAAACCTAATTTTAAAGAAATTCCCAAGTGATGGTACGACAATACCACACATCAAACAATACCTTAGAAAATTAACATCTGATGGGATTAGACCAGATATCGTATTACTTGATTATATTGATTGTGTACAACCATCTAAACGAGTTGATGATGTAAACGTTGGTGAAGGTAATGTGATGAGAGAATTTGAATCTATGATTGATGAGTTAAGTCTTGTTGGTTGGACTGCGATACAAGGTAATAGAGGTTCAATTGGTGCTCAAGTAGTTGAAGCTAATATGATTGGTGGTTCTATTAAGAAAGGTCAGATTGGTCACTTTATAGTTTCTATAGCTAAAACATTAGATCAAAAAGAAGAGGGTAGAGCTACTATGGCGATTCTTAAATCTAGATTTGGTAAAGATGGTGTTATATTTGAAGATATTGTTTTTGATAATGGAACAATTTGTATTGATACTACATCTTCAAGTGATGTTTCTTTCTTAAGTTTTGAGAAGGGGTTAGATAAAAAGAAATCAAATAGAATACAAGATGCTCTTAAACTAAGAGAAGAGTTTTTAAATAAAAATAAAAGTAATTAATATGGAACCAATACTAGTAACAAATCCTGATAGGTTTGTATTATTCCCAATTGAACATCAAGATTTGTGGGAATACTACAATATTGAAAAAGCTGCGATGTGGACAGCTGAAGAATTAGATTTATCAAAAGATATTGATCATTGGGAAAACAAATTAACTGATAATGAAAGATTTTTCATTAAAAATGTATTGGCTTTTTTCGCCGCGTCTGATGGTATTGTAAATGAAAATTTAGCTATCAATTTTTTAAATGAAGTACAATATACTGAAGCTAAGTTTTTTTATGGGTTTCAAATTATGATGGAGAATATACATAGTCATGTGTATTCTTTATTGATTGACACTTATATAAAGGATATTAAAGAAAGACATAAATGTTTTAAGGCTATTGAGTACATGCCACCGGTTAAGAAGAAGGCTGATTGGGCTTTGAAATGGATTGAATCAGAATCATTTGTTGAAAGACTATTAGCTTTTGTGGCGGTAGAAGGTATATTTTTTAGTGGTTCTTTTTGTAGTATATTCTATTTAAAGTCTAGAGGATTAATGCCGGGGTTATGTGATAGTAACGCTTTCATATCAAGAGATGAAGCCTTACATTGTGATTTCGCGATACATTTATTAAACAATCATATTGTTAATAAACCATCTAAAGAAAAAATAAAGGAGATATTATTATCTGCGTTAGATATTGAAAAAGAATTTATATTAGAATCATTACCAGTATCACTTATTGGTATGAACGCTGATTTAATGAAACAATATTTGGAGTTTGTTGTTGATGGTTTACTATCAACACTCAATTGTGAAAAAGTATTTAACACAAAAAATCCATTTGAATTTATGAATCAAATTGCGTTAAAAACAAAACAAAACTTTTTTGAGGGGAGATCTACAGAATATAAAGCCGCTGATTTATCAGGACCAATATCATTTGACGAAGAAATTTAAATTTTAAAAAAAATAATTATATGCGAGTAATAAAAAGAAATGGGTCTAAGATTGATTTCAACCCAAATAAAATTTTAACTAGAATAAAAAAACAAGCGGAAGGGTTAAAAATAAATGCTGATGAAGTATTTCTTAAAGTTACTCAAGGTATTGCTGATAATATGACAACCGATGAAGTTGATGATTTAATTTCAGTTGTGTCAGAATCATTAGCTATGAATCATCCAGACTATTCTAAGTTGGCCGCTAACATATCAATTAGTAAATTACATAAAGAAACTGAAGATTCTTTTATGAAGGCTACTAAAAGATTATATAACGCTGGTTTATTAAATGATTTCTATTATAATAAAGTAAAAGAAAATATTGATCTGATTGAATCAGTAATTGATTATAAAAGAGATTATAGATTTGATTATTTTGGATGGTGTTCACTTAAAGATATCTACTTATTAAAAATTGGTGATGAAATAACAGAAAGACCACAACACCTATACATTAGAGTAGCTTTAATGGTGACTAATAACCCTACTGATTTTAAAGAAAAGTATGAAGATTTAAGTTTACAAAGGGAATCTCCAGCTACGCCTATAAAAATTAATATTGGTACTAATATAGGACAAATTGCGTCATGTAATTTATCTATAGTTCCGGATGACTCAACTGAGGGGTTATTAAGTATGTTAAATAGAATATCAGTATCATCATCTAAAGCTGAAGGTATTGGTTTAGCTATATCTAACATTCGTTCAAAGGAAAGTAATGTTGGACAATCAAATGGTAAAGCTGGTGGTATTTTAAAATATTTAAAAGTTGTAAATGAAGCTTTAAGATTTTGGAATCAAAGAGGTAAACGACCTGGATCTTGCGCTGTTTATATTGAACCTTGGCATAAAGATGTATTTGATATTTTGGATATTAGAAAGAAAACTGGTGATGAAACACTTAGAGCACGAGATTTATTTTCAGCGTTATGGATACCGGATAACTTTATGAGAGCTGTTGAATCAAATGGGGATTGGTATTTGTTTTGTCCTAATGACATTAAACAAGCTGGTTTAAAACCATTTTATGATATCTATGGTGAAGAATATGAGTTAGAATATAATAAGGCTGTTGAGATGGGTTTAGGTACTAAAATCAAAGCTCACGATTTGTGGTTAAGAATTATTGAATCACAAATTGAAAGTGGTATGCCTTATATGTGTTTTAAAGATCATGCGAATAATAAATCAAATCAAAAGAATTTTGGTGTTATACATTCAAGTAACCTATGTTGTTTACATAGTGACACATTAATTACGATTATGTATGGTAATGGTGAGATTAGAGAAGTAACTATGAAAAATGTTGTTGAAGAAATTAAAAAGGATAAAAATATAAAAGTTTTAAGTCAAGATAATATTTTTAGACCAATGTTGGCTGCTGCGAAAATGAAATCAAACGCTGAAATTATAGAAGTTAGTGATGATGAGTTAGGGGTAAAAATAGTTTGTACACCAGATCACCAAATATTAACAAAAAACAGAGGGTATGTTATGGCCGGTGAATTAAATGAAAATGATGAATTAATTATTAATAAATAAGATGATAAAAATAAAAAAATTAGAAGAAAAAATTGATGTATATGATATACAAGTAGAAGAAACTAGTAATTTCTTTGCTAATAATATATTAGTACATAATTCCGAAATTATGGAGGTAACTGATAAAGAAACCACCGCCATCTGTACGCTAACGTCAATACCGGTTCAAAAATTTGTCATAGATAATGAGTATGATTTTAATGAATTAGGTCGTGTTACACGATCAATAACAAAATCACTTAATATTGCGATAGATGTTAATGAATATTCAACTAAAGAAGGTAGAAAAGGTGGTTTAGAACAAAGAGCTTTAGGTATTGGTATCCAAGGATTAGCTGACACTTTCGCTATGTTACGATTACCATTTGTATCTGAAGAAGCTAGATCATTAAATAAAAAAATATTTGAAACAATTTATTATAACGCTTTAAGACAATCTTGTGATTTAGCGAAAGAAACTGGATTAACTTATGATTTTTATGAAGGATCTCCAATTTCAAAAGGTATTTTCCAATGGGAAATGTGGGGTGTTGATGAATCTGAATTGAGTGGTATGTTTGATTGGAAACAATTAAGAAAAGATATTAAAAAATATGGTGTTAGAAACTCACTTGTCACGACCTGTCCGCCAACCGCAAGTTGTCAAGTTATTGATACTAGAATACATACTGAAAATGGTGTTAAATCATTTAAAGATTTACTAGTTGAAAATGGTGTTGATTATGTTAAATTAGAAGAATCTAATGAACAACAATGGGTTGAATTTAAAACACCTATAAAAGTAAAAACTTATAATGGGTATGAAGATGTAAGTCAAATAAAATATAATGGTCATTCTGAAGTTTATAAAATTGAAATGGAAGATGGTTCTATATTTGAAGCAACACCTAACCATAAATTTAGGATTAAAAGAGGTGATACTGAAATTTGGGTTAAAGTTGAGGATTTATTAACTACGGACGATATTATAAATATTTTTGAAAAATAAAATAAGTAATCTAATAAAAACAAAAAATAAAATGAAAATAAAAAGTATAATTAAAAACGGAGTTAAACCAACTTGGGATATTGAAGTACCAAATGTTCATCATTATATAATGGAAAATGGTTGTGTTAGTCATAATTCGGCCCGTGTCATAGGTTCTAATGAAGCTTTTGAACCGTTTACTTCTAATTTATATGTTCGTAAGGTAACTGGTGGTGAATTCGCTATGGTTAATAAACATTTGGTTAAAGATTTAGAATTAGAAGGGTTATGGAATAGGGACATTCTTAATGAATTGATAAAAAATGATGGTAGCGTTCAATCAATCCCAGTTATTAGTCAAGAAATGAAGGAAAGATATAAAACTGTTTGGGAGATATCACAAAAATCTCTTATTGAAATGTCGGCCGAAAGAGCTCCATTCATTGATCAATCTCAAAGTCTTAACATATTTTTCGCCACACCAACGGTTGGTAAATTAACTACCTCACACACATTAGCTTGGAAGTTAGGTTTAAAAACTGGTCAATACTACCTAAGAAGTCAACCGGTAGAAATGAAAGGTAAACATTTAGCTATTGATATGGGTAAACAAATTAAACCTGAGAAACCTACTGATAGTCAATTTGAATGTTATGGTTGTAGTGCGTAACTAAAATAGTTAAATTTTATATAAAATAGTTAAACTAGGGAAAATATCTCTAGTTTTTCTTTTTTTAAAAATATACAAATATTTTTTATTGTATATATTTATAGTAATGGCTAAACAGTTTATTAACATAAGATACCCCTTTATAAATAGTCCGGAAGGATTTTTCTTAGATTTAACGACAACAACTATTGATGCGGTTAAATCTGATTTACAACATCTTTTATTAACTGAAAAGGGTGAGAGATTTTATTTACCAGATTTTGGAACAAATTTAAAAAGATTTTTATTTGATCCAAGTGACGAAAAAACATTGGCAGATATTGAAGATGACCTTAAAGTAACGGTTACTAAATATTTACCAGGATTAACTATAACCGGAGTAAAATTATACTCTGAAGATGATCAAAAAGGTGTCGCTGTTAGAGTTCATTTTACCATTGGTGATGGTATTTTCTCTAGTAGTGATTTCATAGAAATTAACGTATAATATGGCATATCAAACAAACTATTCAGCTAGAAATTTCGCTGACATAAGATTAGAATTATTAAATTATGTAAAACAATATTATCCTGATATATTCAGTGATTTTAATGACGCGTCTGTGGGTACAATGTTACTTGAATTAAACGCGGCCACAGCTGATATTTTATCGTATCATACTGATAGGATGTTTCAAGAAACTCAAATTGATTACGCTTATGAAAGAAGTTCATTACTTTCATTGGGGAGAACATTAGGTGTTAAAATACCTAACACAAGACCCAGTGTTAGCGTGGTTAATTGGTCGGTAGTAGTGCCGGTTAATGGTGCTACATTTGATCTTGACTATTGTCCAATAATTAAAAGAGGTTCACAAGCTACTGGTGCTGGTAAAATATTTGAAGTTTTAAATGATATTGATTTTACATCAAGATATAATAATTTAGGTATACCTAATAGAACTATAGTACCTAATACTAATTCTAATGGTTCAATACAAAACTATACTATAGTTAAACAAGAAATTGTATTTAATGGTTATACTAAGGTTTTTAGTAAAGTATTAACTGAAGCTAATTCAGTACCATTCTTAGAAATTATACTACCAGAAGATGATGTCTTATCTGTTGAAAATTTAATAATATTACCTGGGACTAATTATACTACTATACCAACATTATCTCAATTTTTAGATGTTAATAACGCTTGGTATGAGGTAGAGTCTTTAGCCGAAAATAAAATATTCATTGAAGATACAAATGTAACTACCATTACAAATGGTGTTAGAAAAGGTATTTGGAAAAATATTAGTAAAAAATTTATTAGAGAATACACTGATCAGGGTTTTTCTAAATTAACATTTGGTTCTGGTTATAAAGATATTAGTTTTACTAGTGAGTTTGATGAAAATTGTAAATTTTTAGTAGAGAAAATTGGTGATTTTATTAATAATACGGCTTTAGGTGAGATACCACCTTCTAATAGTACTATGTTTATTAGATATAGAGTTGGTGGTGGTGCGGACACTAATCTAGGTCCAAATACTATTACTGAATTGGGTATTGTTGATATTATTGTTGATGGACCAGATAACGCTAAGAATAACGCGGTTAGACAATCATTAGAAGTTAATAATCCAATCCCAGCTACTGGTGGTGCTGATCAACCTGGTACTGAAGAATTAAGAGGATTAATAAAGTATAATTTTTCATCACAAAATAGATGTGTAACTATAAAAGATTATAAGTCAAGAATAACTTTAATGCCGGGTAATTTTGGTGCTCCATTCAGAACTAATGTATGGGAAGAACAAAATAAAATTGTAGCCGCTATTATGACATTAGATGAAAATAGTAACTTAAGTAATATAACAAATACTATCTTAAATCAAAATATCTCAGAATATCTATCAGATTATAGAATGTTAAATGATTATATAGTGGTTAGACCAGCGAGGATTTTTAATTTAGGTTTTGATATTGATTTATTTGTTGATAAGAGTGTAACTAAATCAGAAATAATCGGTAATGTTATAGAAATTGTTAAGAATTATTTTGATATTTCAAAACAAGAAATGGCTCAAAATATTTATTTAGCTCAATTAGTTGAACAAATTAATAATGTAGCTGGAGTATTAAATGTAATTGATATTAAAGTATTTAATAAAGTTGGTGGTGGTTCTTATTCATTAAATGAAGTTAGTCAACCATATATTGATTCAACAACAAGACAGATTAATTTAATGGGATTATTTACATTATTCGCTGATCCAGATAGTATGTTTGAAATAAAATATCCGGAGAAAGATATTAGAGTTAGTATACGATAATATCTTTACTAATTTAAAATTATAGTTAATATTTAAATAAAAAAATTAATATGGGGTGTGGTTGTAAATCAAACAAAAATAGTGGTACACAAAATGAATTAATGGAAAATGCCTTGGCCGATATGAGTGGTAAAGGTATGAGTTCAATTATTAATAATAATTTAATCGTTAGGTTATTATATTTTTCAGTGGCTTTACCATTGGTAATCTTATTATTACCAATAGTTTTTATCATTTTATTTAATCATTTAGTTATGGGTAAATCGGTTGATTTAAGTAGTTTATTAAAAAAAGTATTTTTAATTGATTTCTATAATAAAATGAAGAAAAAAAGGGAAGATAAACTTGATGAGGAAGAATATGATGAAGAGGAAGAAGATGATGATGAGTATGAATATGAAGATGTTTATGTTACACCAATTGAAAAAATAGATTCCAAAGAAATTAAATAATAGATATTTATCATTAAAAGAATTTTATGTCTAAATCCATTAGGATAAATACAACACCTCTAGGGAATGATAAACACTTAAAAGTAAAAATTGATCAAGATTTTGATTTTTTAGAGATTTTAAGTTTAAAAATAACCCAAACTGAAGCGTACACTAAGTATTGTTCGGATTATGGTGTTGTAGTTGGTAGAGTTGTAGTTAATAACGGATTTGGTATTCCAAACGCTAAAATTTCTATTTTCATCCCATTAGCGGAAGAAGATAAATCAAGACCAGAGATTAATGGGTTATATCCATTTGAAACTATTTACACTAAAGATTATAAGGGGATTAGATATAATTTATTAAGTAATGAACCAAGACCAGATGATGAATGTCACGTTGCGGTAGGTACTTTCCCAGATAAACGACAAGTTTTAGATTGTGGTACAACTTTGGAAGTATTTGAAAAATATTATAAGTTTACTACTACTACTAATAGTGCGGGTGATTATATGATATTCGGTGCTCCAGTTGGAGAACATACAATTCATATTGATGTTGATTTAAGTGATATAGGATTTATTAGTCAAAAACCTTATGAATTAATTGGTCAAGGTTTTAGTAAAAATTTATTTGCGAGTAATAGTCAATTTAAAACAGGACAAAATTTAGATGTATTAAGTCAAATAAAAAGTAGAAATACTAGTGCGAGTGTAATTCCATTTTGGGGTGATTTAGAAGAATGTGAAGTTGGTATTACAAGAGTAGATTTTGATTTAAATTATGATATAATACCCACAGCGATTTTTATTGGGAATATTTTTGGTGATAATGAAAAAAATAGTGTTAATAAAAGATGTAGACCTAGAAGAAAATTAGGAAATCTTTGTGAAACTGTTACCGGTGAAGGGACTATTGAAATGATTAGAAAAACACCGGAAGGACTTATAGAAAAGTTTTCGGTGGATGGTGATAATTTAATTAATGAAAATGGTGTTTGGTGTTATCAAATACCAATGAACTTAGATAAGTTAGTTACTGATGAGTTTGGTAATTTAGTACCATCAGAAGATCCGGAAAAGGGTGTACCAAGTAACGCTAAAGTTAGATTTAGAGTTGCTATGAATGAAACTGGTGATACTGGTAGAATACGTTCTAGAGCTAAATTTTTAATACCGAATAGAGGTCTTGATTATAATTTTGATGATTCAACACCAGATACTGAATTCGCTGATTTAAGGTGGAAAAAAGTGTATACTGTTAGACAATTTATTGCTCGGTATCAAAAATATTGTGAGACAAAAGTTTGTGGAACTAAAAGATCTTTTATTGGTATAAAGGATGTTGATGATTGTGGTGATCATACACCATTCCCATACAATAGAATTGATACTGATTTAAATCCGTTATATAGTATTATATGTTTAATCGTAACTATATTAATGACATTAATAGAATTAATTAATGTAAGTTTAATTAGATTACTTAACATTGTTATAGGTGCTTTAAATGCTATACTTTGTTTTATTTGTAATATTATCTACGGATTAGGTCAATTTATTGACTCTATTGTTAGTGCCATTAATGGTCTTATCCCTGGTAACGGACCATTAAGTTTTAATGTTTGTAATTTTTGTATTGGTACTGGTTGTTGTACTTGTGGAAGTATAATGAATTATATGTCATGTATTTCTATTAAGTGTGATGAAAAATCATTCGCACCAGGGTGTTATAAACCATCATCATGTTCTTTACCAAGTGGTTGTAGTATACCATCAGATGTAGATAAACTTGGATGGTGTACGGCTAATAGTGGTCAACCACCAGAAAACTATCCTGGCGATGGTGTTACTAATCAAATTGATTGTGGATCATATAACGCGAGTGATGCTCATGGGTGTTGTGGTCCCGCGGGAAGTGGTTTTATTCCATTCGCTGGCGCTATGGATTGTATTGAAATACAATTAGCGAGAGCTCTAAATGTTTTTAAATTTGATTTTTATAATGATTGGATTAATGGTAGTCTTTACGCTTTTTTATTCAAATATAAAGTTAGAAGAAAAAAGAGTAAAAAAAGAACTGTAGAAAAGTTTTGTGAATATGATTGTCACGACACGTATGAAAGTGATACAGATTCACCGGAACATAAGTATAATAAGTGTAGAGATAATTTATTCTTAGTTGATACTTGTGTTGCTAACGATAATAACCCTATTAGTTTTAATAAGGTTGGTATAGATGAAGGTATTATAAAAGAACATAAAGATGAATTATATTATGCTGCGATGACACATGATACCGCCAACTTATTATACGCTACAGATATAACTTGTCTTGGTAGTGCGGTTAATTGTGATATTGATGGTAGACAAAAAATAGTTACTTATTTAGTTAACACTTCATATAAAATGCCACCAGATACAGCTGAATTAGATAGTAATAATGTTTTGGAAACTACCGCGATAGACCCATTATTATTATCTTTAAATTGTTTTAGGGTTAAAGTTGAAGATTATAATTGTAAAAATATTAAAAGAATTTGTGAAATTGGTATTGGTTTGGATGAAAATAGAGTTGATGATACACCACCGGGGGTAGCCGCTAATTGTAATATTGAAATATTTGATAGTCCAATTACTATCGCCACAACGGAAGAATTAGAAGGTGAATTTTTAAGAAATGAATTAGGTTCTTGTGCTACTGGAATTTATCAGTTTGATTGTACACAAGAACAAACAGATTACAATATATTTAGAGGGTATAATAATCCAAACCCATTGGGGCTACCAACAGAAAATTCATATTTTTATTATTTTGGGATTAATCCTGGTAAGAGTGCGTTGGATTGTGCTATGGCCTCATATTTTGTCCCTTGTAAGCGAGATAAACAAAATCAAATCCCAGCTCAAATTACAACTATAGATAATACTTGTAATAATCAAAACGCTGGTTCTGTTACCGTTAATCTATTAGGTGGTAAAGAACCATTTACGTACACATTTGCTGATACTAATTCTAATTCAATATTAGGAAGTCCTTCATCACCAACAACATCTAATTTTATATCATTCACTAATCTATTTGCTGGTTCATATCAATTAAGTGTGACCGATAAATATGGTGATAATTCATTATACAATATCAATATCAATGAACCATTAAGTTTAATTGCTGTACCAACAAGTGTACAAAATACAACATCACCTATTTTAAGTAATGGTAGTATAGATATTAATGTATTTGGTGGTAATCCACCTTACACATATCTTTGGTCGCCAGGTGGACAAACAACACAAGATTTGTCTGGAATTGGTGTTGGTGTTTACAATGTAACCATTAAAGATACTGCGACACCTACTTGTAGTCAACAGACTATAACATTAACTGGGTTAACTATAGCATCACCTTCTGCGTTGAATTTTAATTATACAACAGTACCATCTAGTTGTTATAATCAAGGTGATGCACAAATAGTGTTATCAAATATTACCGGTGGAACTTCTCCATATACAATATTTATTAATGGAACATTAACTACAAGTAGTATTGGTAATTTAACTGGTAATACTAGTGGTATACCATATACAATAACAGTTTATGACTCAACATCAGCACAAACTGTGACACAAATTGTTACTTTAACATCACCACCTTTATTAACAGCAACAGCAGTACCTGGTACTATTTTATGTAATGGTTGTACCACTAATATTACTGTTAACCCTAATGGTGGAACATCACCATATACTTACAAATGGAATGATTCAAATAATCAAACTACACAAACAGCCCTTAATTTATCTGAAGGTACTTATGTGTGTATGATAAAAGACGCTAAAGATTGTGAATATAAAGTTACAACTACAATCACAGCACCACCAAAATTAGATATAAATAATGTATTTGTAACTAATGCGGTTTGCTTTAATGGCACAGCTCAAGTTAGTTTTAATCTTGCTGGCGGTACTGGTAATTTAAGTTATGCTATATACAATGCCGCATTAAATACAACTTTAACACCGACTTGTAATAATTGTAATACACCAACAAGTACACCATGTACTTCATCTTGTGTATCATCACCTGGTACATTAGCGCAACCAATAACTAGTAATGTAACACCTGGGACTTATACATTTAATATACCGCATATTATGATTAGTAAACAATATTATATGGTGGTAACTGATACTAATGGTTGTAAAACTTGTACAACATTTATTGTAACATCACCACCACAATTATCTGGTTTATTTACATATAATTTAACTAATAGTATACCGTTTAAACAATATTCATTAAATATTACTGGTATAGGTGGGACTTTAACTACATCGTATACTATTAATTTATATAATAGTGTTTTAGGTAATACTAATTGTAATCTTAGTACAACTCCAATAACACCTAATAGTTTTACACCAACAACTAAAGATTACATAAATTTAGGTAGTGGTGAATATATAATACAAATAAAAGATGATAATAATTGTCTATGGTGTAGTTCAACGTTCACTTTACCCTCATAATGAATACTGAAAGATTATATAAAATATTAGATTCACAGATTTCAAAAAAGTCTGTGAATAAAGATTTTAATATTAACATTGGGTTAAGTAATACTAATAAACCATTACCACTCAATCAAATTGATAGTGTTGTTGATCAATCCCAAGTCTTTGAAGATGAAAGAAATGTTAGTAATTTATATAGATTTTTAGGTTCAATTAGACCATTAATATCAAATGTTTTATTTGATATCACAGGTCCGGATTCATTACAAACTATTAATAGTATTATATCTTTATCAGATGAACAATTTTCACAAGTGAATCAACTATTAATTGAACAAAATGGTTGGTTTGGTTATTTCGTTCAAAATGGTAATAATTTATGTGAATTCGTTGATTTATACCCTAAAAAAAAAGATTTATTAATTGTTAAAGATGGTGTAAAAGATAACTGGTCATTAAAGATAACTTACCCTTATACCGGTTTATCTAATACAGTTTATTTTAACGCTAATAATGATCCATTACGACCAATTTATTTAAGTGATGGTATCGCGATTAGTTCTGTTTATCAAACAAAAGTTGGTGATGTTGATATGACTGGGTTTAAAATACCAATTTCACATGGTTTAAATGTGGGTGATGAGGTTAAGATTACCGGAGGAACTTTATATGATGGTATACATACAGTGATTTTATTGGGTGATAATGTTAATAATGAGTTTATAATTAACACTTTTATTACTGGTTCAACTAGTGGTATTACATTTACAAACGCGTCAATGAAAAGAGTGGTTAATAATGTAGAATCAAAATATTATGCGAGATACTTTAGTGCGATCACACAAACTAATGAAATAGATTTTTATCCAACAGCGTTTAGTACAACCATTTTTGGTGATGAAGTCATAGGTTTCAATACCAATAATAATATAGATATATCATTATATAGGGATTATTTAGATAGACCTATTACCGAAGTATATTTAACGATGGTTAAAACAAAAACATCCTCAAATTATTGGGGTAATTTAAAAGTTGGATTAGAAACAAAAGTTGATTTAGTTAATTATGACATAAAACAAATAAATGATCAACCCTACCCATTACCTGATTTAGGTATAATTAGTTCGACTAATAATGTTTTCTTCGGTGATATTATTGATTACAACGATGAAAATATTAGTGAGATAATATTAGAAGGGGCTAGACATAGATTCAATTCTAATAATAGAAATACTAACTCATATTATGAGGGGTATTATTATAAACCACATTATAAAATAGTTACACAATATTATTCAAGTCAAGTGGAATATAGTGATCCTAATATACCAACTATTAATATACCAGATTACGCTTTATTTTCTAATGGTAGATATAGATGGAGAGATATATTAACAAAGGGATACTTTGATGAAACTAATAGAGGTGTTAATTATCCATTTTTAAATGGGGTTACATATATCCACGAGAATTATTTTTTAAGTTTAAAGCGTCAAGATCCTACACTTTCGTATGATCATGGAACTTCATCAATTAATGGTGCGACTTGTTCAAGTACACAACAATTTACAATAAACGATAACGATGTTTGTTAATAGGTATAGAATATTAGCCGGTAGTTTACCGGATACGAGTGGTACGACTATGGTAGTACCATTTTCATTAGATTTTTTTCCGGTGGATAATTCTGAATTAATCCAAACTAATTTCGTTGATATGGAGACGGAAAAAGCGATTAACCCTATCATTGATTATGAAAAATCAAGATTTTTACCATTTGTTAGTGGGGGTACACAAATTAGTGAAATTAAATATAAATTATTTAATGGACCAGGTTCTCCACTATATTACTCTGATTTAGGGATAACAGATGATGACGTTAAATTTAGAAGAAATAGATATTTAAACACTTTTTTAAAGTTATCATTTTATGATTCTGATGAGGTAACAAATAGTAACTTCTTATTCTCAATTGACCACTTTAGTCAATTAGGGGATGATCAAGTTGATTTAACTGGATGTCCACCAGCTAGTAGTAGTTGTACTGGACCTATTAATGTTAATTATGGTAAACCAAAAGTAGTAACTTCAATGCCAGTATCTTATTTAAGTAGTGATCCAATTTCATTACCAAAAAAAATGGCTGAAGGATATTATATTTATTGGTTATTAAAAGATGTAATAAATAAACCAAAAGATATTTATGTTAGGGCGACTTTGAATAACGCTGTAACTGGTAAAATTACCCAATTTTATGGTGTTTTAGATTTGTACCCATTAGAATACGACTCATCTATGTTTAAGAAAAGAAATATTAAATGTAAAATTTTTAAAGACCCAGTAGATGGGATTTTTAAATATAATATTGATGACACTGATAGATCAATATCTATTAACCAATTATTAACAACAATAAATCTTTATAAATTAATTGTTAAATAATGGAAATAATAAATAGGATAGTACCTTTAGAAGATTTAATTAGTAGAAAATCACCATTAAATTTGGATGGTAAAACTATTTCATTGGGTGGTAATAATTGTATTGTTATTCAAACTAAAGATATTATTTTAGAAAACGCCATTGATATTAGTTTTAATTGGGGTGAAATTATAGCTGAATCTTTTAGTATTAACATTTTTTTAACTCAAAACATTGATGATATTGGTATTTATAAAGATATTGATAGTGTTGATGAAACACCTGATTATAGTATATTAGAGGGTTATTATAATTATTATTTAACTGGTCTAACTTGGACAACCCCTTTACCACATGATGTAGTATTTACAGGACCCTACACAATTGATCAAACTTTATTATATCGATTAAGAGGTCAAACAGCCGTTGACCATTATTTTAGTGGTGGTACAGTGACAGGGTTAACTAGTAGTTTAATAGATACGGTTAAAACATATAAAAAAGCTACCCCATATCAAGTTGGGACTAATCTTAACACAGAACCTACACAATACTTTACTGGTATATTATCTTTAACAACCGGTAGTACTAGTTATGTTTTGGACGCGTCAATTACAGATATTTTTAATACTGGTATTCGTTATGTAGATGATAATACCAAAAGAACTGTGTATGATGATACATTTAACATTGATATTATTATAAATAAAACTACATTTGAATATAGTGCTCTTGGGTGGGATAGTTCAAATACTTCACTTTCGGCCTTAACAAAAGAAGAGTTAGATTTAGGAATAGTTTTTCCTCACAAAATATATAATGATGTATTTATAGATAGGAGTGAAATATCGGTAGAAGAAACTCAAATGAAGTTATCTGAAATTGATACATTAGCTCAATTAATAAGATATGGGAATAAATTTTATAACATTAAAACACAAGATTAAGTAATGGCAACAGGCGTATATGGAACAATAAGACCAACAGATGTATCACCAAATGATATGGAAATTTACTATCATTATAGTCCATCTAGATCTACAACTGGTAATGTGGATTTAATTAAAATTAGTGACCCTAATGAAATTATTAAGAAAGTTGATGATCCTAGTAACCCTGGACAAATTTTTGGTGGGATGTATACACTTACATTACCAACAACTATTTTTAATTTAAAGGGGATTTATAGTATTATTATTAGACCAAAACAAATTAAGACTACTATAATGGATTGTGGAATTTTATCCGCGTTTCCAGATATAAAAGGTATTGTTCTTGATTCTAGTACAATTTTACCGGAAGATATTAGTAAGTTTGAAAACCAAGGTTTAGTTGGATTTAGGGTAGAGTACTTATCAACGAATCCTACCGCTAATGAGAAGAAAGTTCAAAATGTATTTAGAATTGTTACATCAAATAACAAATGTGAACCAGTTTTAGGTAATCAGAATAATACATCACAAAAATCAACTACATATAGATTTAACGATAATTCAACAACCGTATTTTGTACATTAACACCTAGCTCAGCTCCAAATGTAAAACCAAACGCTTTACCATTTATTGGTGTTCCAGGTCAAAAAGTTATTATAACTAATACTTTTTTCAATCCAGTTATGATTGAAATTGAGATGGTTGAAAATGATTTTGATACATTAGCTAATGGGTTATTTGGTAATCAAACTAAATCAGACGCTGATGGTGTTTATACCATTTACAATAATAGTAATGAAATTTATAAACAATATAATCTTTTTGAAATTAAAGATGAATTCGGTAAACCACTTTATGAAGTTAGAGAGGAGAGAACTAATATTGATTTCACAAAAGACTTTAATCAAATTATTACCGGTGTTCAATAATGGCGACAAAATATAAAGTAATTGGGAATAATTTTAATGAATCGTTAGTTGGATTACAATTCGCAGCTGAAAATGGAACACCCTTGTTTACCATAGGTAATTTTCAGTTAGAAACAACACTTACTGAAAAAGAGAATAAAACTTATAATATAGGTGAGGCTTCTGATTATTATACTTTAACTGATTTAGGTGAAACAACTCAGGAAGATAATACATTAAGAAAAAATAAGACAAGATTAAATTTAAACCCAGATTATACAAATCCTAAAAGTTATTCGTATTTTGGTTCTATTAAAGAATATTTTAGGGTTAATGTTGAAGGTATTATACAACAATGGCCAGCGTCAATTTATGTTGACAAAGTTTTTAATAATACAACCGGTAACACCGTAGAAAATTATACTTATAATCCAATATTAAAAAAATCTAATTTTAAAGTTAATAATAATTACTTTAATAATACCTTTGATATTAAATATACTAGTCAATATACTACTAGTAGTAATCTTGATAATAAGTTAAGAAATTTAAATGTTGAATATGGTAGATATACAATTTTTTATGAAGGTATAGAATACCCTATTACAAATTTTACTGGATCAACATTATTCTCAAATGATTATGTTTATTTTGAGGTTGATGGGAATCCATTTCCATTAGTTACAGGAACAACATTGTCGAGTAATTATCATATCAAACCTAATAGTGTTGAAGTAGAAACTTTCTTTTCATCATTATCAGATTTATCTTATGAATTATTAAATAGGTATGTAGTACCGGTGAATACAATTAAGTTTACTTACATTAGTGAATCAACCGGTGGACCATTTGACGTTGTTGTTAATAGGGAATACACTTGGCCAGTAGTTGATGGTTATAATATTGACATAACCACAACTTTATTTGATACCTATTTAACATCAATTTATGAGTTTTGTGATTATTTTGATGAGAATGACACTAACATTATGAATAGAATGTTGGTAGCTGATTCTATTAATAAGTTAAATACTATTAGAAGAGGTGATGGTAGTGAAGATGAGAATGACGCTGAAAAGGTATCTAAATTAATTAATATCTACGCTAGAGAATTTGATGAAGTAAAAAAATATATGGATGGGATTTCTACTATTAGAAATGTCACTTATAATAAAAACGCTAATACACCGGATAGTTTAGTTAAAGATGTGGCTAAAACATTTGGTTGGGAATTATTAACACCAATGTCAGATGTTAATTTAATATCAAGTTTTATTCCAACTAAATCTGTATACTCTGGTTATACTATAAATTATTCAAAATATGATGCTGAAGTAGAATTTTGGAGAAGACTAATTATGAATACCACCCACTTATGGAAAAGTAAGGGTAGTAGAAAAGCGATAGAATTTTTATTTCAATATATTGGATCACCAGAACAGTTAGTTAGTTTTAATGAATATGTCTATGTCGCTAAAAAACCACTTAATGTTGAATTATTTAAAGTAATTATAAAACAACTTACAGGTACTGATGATATTAGTATATATAATTTAGATGAAGAAGGTTTCCCTAAAATATTACCAGAAACTCCATACAATTATTACCAATCAAATGGTTTATGGTATAGAGAGACTAGTGGTAATAACGCGGGTATAGATATATTAGATGGTAATAATCCACATACTGGTCCGTATGACGCGGGTAAAAATTATTTAAACCAATTTAGGTCATTAATCGGATCATTTAGTTCTTATACACAAAATAATGGTTCTACAATTAGAATCACTAATGAGTATATTGAATTTAGTAATTTATTTAAAAACTATTCCAATGGATTAATTAATGATTATTCTGGACAAGTTTATTTAGAAGATTATAATGTGGATGGGAAACCAAATTTATGTTTTAGTGTTAGTGGTACAGTAATTACTGACCCTGACCCTCAGTATGTTTTAGGTATATGTGGTTGTCCAATTGGTGTTAGTGATCACGCTTTAATGTTAGGTTTCAAAAAAGAAACTACTTTAAAACCTTGTGTGGTACAAAGTACTGGTGAAACTGTATCAATGGGTAGATGTCAATTTGAATATCAAACAATAACTAATGAACCACCAATTATATTATTTTCTAGTACAACTAACTCATCGGTATCATTAGTGGCGAGGGAATGTTGTACATCAACAGTGATACCATTAAAGGGTAATGTTCAAACATCACCACCAACATGGATTAGTGTTGGGGAGGGTTTGGGTTATTGTTATTGGGATAAAACTTGTGGCGAATTAACTATATACGCTGTTGATGATGATAATAAAATTATTTTTATTAATGGTAATGGTATTATTGGTACTACTAGTGCTGAGTTACAACAAAATGAAGGTGGAATTTTTAATTGTTGTAGTTATTTTGGTGGTACTTATGACTCAAAATCTGATACTTGTAATTTAAGTATAGTAACAACTACTACTGATAGTACTACCGGTGCGACATGTCAATTAAACATTATAAAAGATATTAATGATGATATAATTTTAAACACTGATGGCACAGTTTCTTTTACTGATGGTCAAGGTGGTATCGTAGCTGGTAATTTAGAATGTTGTAGATACAATAGTACAAATATAACACCACTAACTTTTTGTGGTGGAAATTGTTATTGGAGTAATCCATCAAAAGATTGTGATTACTATAATGATATTAAAGTTACTCTCGGTGTTGACGGGTCTGATGGTATTTATATACTATCTGGTTCAAATGAAAATTGTTATTTTCAAGTTGAATTTGATATGTTAATAAATTTTGATTGTACAAATTTATTAAATTGTATTGGTAATAATAGTATATTGGAAAGTTTAAGTGCGTTTACGATTGACGCTACCGTGGAGTCTGCCACTGGGACTACCCCAACCACATTACAAGTATTTCCAGCTTATCAGTTCAATATAGATAATAAACCAACCGGTATTTATTTTACTGGACGAGAAAGTAATTGTAATAGTTTAAATAATCAAATACTAATAGAGTTAAGTGGTAATTGTGATACGGTTACTAGTGAAACATTTAGTGCTAAATGGGTTACGGTTAAATTTAATATAAATGATTATATTGTTGGACAAAAAATAAAATTAGGGTTTAATTTTAATAATGTACCTTGTGAATTTAATTTTTTAGTTGATAATATAAAGATAGATAGACTTTGTGTCGTTACCAATGAAGATATATTAAACTTAACAAATTCACCTGGATTTGATATCACAAGGATTGTAGATAACAAAAAATCTTGGGATTATACAGAAACTATGGTTAAACGTACCGTAGATTATTTAGATTTTAGAGAAACGTCTTATTATGAAAAAGATAGTAGATTATTACTTAATTCAAAAGAAGTTGACTTAACATTAGATGCGGCTCAAGCGATTGATAACGATGTGTTATGTTATATAAGAAAAAATGATTGTTTTTTTACCGGCAACACAGGTACAACAATTAGTGATCCTTACCTTAACGTATTTAAAACAGAAATTGATGTTATTGATGATGTTAATGAGTTTAAAAATTTTGTTTTAACAAGATTAATAGACCCAAAAAGTAGACAAGTAATTAGATCATACCCATTATTGAGATATCTTTTTGATAAGTATTTAAATCTTTGTGGTATGAATACTTGTGATAATTTAGGTAATCAATATAATTACGATTCATTACAAAATTTTATTGATTTAATTGGTGATTATTGGATTAATTTGGTGGAACAATTAGTACCATCAACAAGTATATGGAAAGGTGCTACTAGGTATTATAGAAATACGGTATTTGATCAACCAAAATATAAATATAAAAATTATTCTTTATCATTTGATTGTAACCCAGATTGTGAAACAATATCTAGTCCCGGTTATGATTGTCAATTAACAATACCTGAAAGTAGTTTTAATGGAATTGTTAAAAACATTTACGCGTTAAGTAGTCCTAAAACATATGAGAGTTTAATTTATACTTGTTGGGGTAATAGTTATGGTTATTCTACACCGAAGGGTGAAGTAGCTGTAGCAGTCCCCGCTATTAGAGGTAGATATGGTTATAATGATATAACCGATGAACCAATATTATTAACCCCAGATCAATATGGTGTGATTGACGCTAGTTATGCTAGTGGAGTTGGAATTACTACTAGACCCATTAAATTTGTTAAAAGTCAATATGAGGGTGGTGGATTGTATTATACATTACCTGATCCAATCCTTAGTTGTCTAAGTACTAGTGGTAAGACATTAGACCTTGGGACAATAAGTGTTACCGGAGTAATTGATGATGGACTTTCTGGTATAACTATATTTAATGAATTAGTTCTTACTGGTCAAACTATAAATGAACTAACTAATGTTGATTATAATGACATTTATAATTCAATGATAAATGGATTCACTAATATTGGGTATACTATTACATATAGTGGTACTAGTTTAATTGTAACATCTAATAATGATAATGATTGTGGTAAAGATTTAAGTATTAATGTGTGTATTGATATTGATCTTTCATGTACATCTGGTGGTACTGATCCATCATGTGTACCTTACACATATATTGATACTATTAATTTTGATCCTAAATTACCACCAAAGTATGGTGCTTATTCACCTGTAAATAATTGTACATATGTAATATCAGATAACGCTTTAACTATTATAAGTGGTGGGACTAATGTCGGTATAATTAGTAGTGTGTTTAGTACTACTATTATGGCTGATATTATATATTGTCCAACTAATGATTCAGTCTATGTTTTAGAAACGTCACCGGCTTTTAAAGTTAGTGTAACGGATTGTACAACGAATACGATAACAAGTGTAATATCATTATCACCTAATTCGCCAGTGAGTAATATTATTTCTAATAGAATGGTTTATAATTCAACTGATAATTTAATTTTTGTTAGTCATTATTCTGGTGTCTTAACCATTGATTGTAACACAAATACTATTGTTAATGTTATCAATAAAACTACAATACCTTATAAGGGTTTTCAAATGACACATAATACATTAAATAACACCATTTATATTTCTAATGGTC
>Ga0208592_1000077_pt1 | contig 27931 bp, 25 predicted proteins | sample LakMenE18May10ns_FD_150712 | JGI IMG/M metagenome (GOLD analysis project Ga0208592, IMG submission 150712) | Freshwater microbial communities from Lake Mendota, WI - 18MAY2010 deep hole epilimnion ns (SPAdes) | ecosystem: Environmental > Aquatic > Freshwater > Lentic | place: Lake Mendota...
GCTGCCAGCTTGAAGCTCGGTGATGCCCGACGTTAAGTGTTCTTTGTACGTGCCGGTACCGCCAGCGGAAATGAGGTCGCCTCCAACAATTTCCGCACAAGCGTGCAGGGTTTGCATTGAAGCATTCACTTGGTGTTGTTTGTCGGCAGTCTTTTCCATCATCAGGTGGCCTTCGTAGCCCATGACCCCGCGCACGGTGAGCCCAAGCGACCTTGCTAAATCGGCGAGACGTCCGGCGTCGTCGGGTTCGCAACCGCAGCGTGGCAGCCCAACGAAAACATCGATGACAACTTTTTTGAGGCCCGCACGAAATGCGGCGCGAATGGTTTCTTCAGAGTCAACAGCAATGGTGACGTTTGTTCCAGCAAGAGCACCGAGTCGCGCAACATCGACGCACTCGTTGGCGAGCAAAATATCGGTGTTCAGGTTTGCCTTGGCAAGACCAAGAACTTCACGTGGAGTTGCGCATGTGAAACCCGTGTGCCCGAATCGTTCCTGCACCTTTGCCAGCGCTGTGCATTTGTGCGCTTTCACATGTGGACGCAAAGTGGTGCCCGGGTACAAGGCCGCCATGGCAGTTAAATTGTGCTCAAGCGCGTTGGCCTCAATAATGAGAGCCGGGGTTGGCAGGTCGTCAATGTACACGTGCCGACGGAGAGACTCGAACTCTCACTGGCGGCGTCCTAAGCGCCGTGCCTCTGCCATTGGGCTACGTCGGCGACGAGGGAAGGCTACCGAAAGATCGCGAAGAGTCACGAAAATGGCAAAGATTCAGAGATTTTGGCCAATGAAGGCAAAGGGCTGGGAATTTCTTTGACAGAATGTAAAAGTGACAATAACTCAGCACTCTGCAAGTGTCTCGGGCCTCTCCCCAGAGGCTCTTATCACTCAGCTCGGACTCGCCAACACGGTGGTCGATGAAAAGGCGCTTTCCAACAGCGTGAAACGCTTTGCTGAACAGAAAATTGTCCTTCCCACATTCGCCCAACTTGCTGACCCTTCAACAATTCCCGCAAGCATCACTGCTGGTGTTCATAAAGATGCGCCCGATGCCCGCAACCTCTTTCGGGTGCACTGGTACAACGACATGGACGGCAACAGGGTAGATGTGCCCAACTATGTGGTGTTGCCGCAAGCTCTCACTGGTGTGGAAAGCCCCATTGTTGTTGCCTTCGGCGACCGCTTCCCAATGATCACGGCACACAAGGTGCTAGCAGCTTTTTCATGCTTCGTCCCACGAGTTATTACGGGCCAATTCGACCCCACGCGCCATCGTGCAGTGTGGCCAAGTACGGGTAACTATGCGCGTGGCGGAATTGCCATTAGCCGCATTTTAGGAAGTCGTGGTGTTGCTGTGTTGCCTGCTGGCATGTCGCAAGAACGATTCGATTGGCTCGACAAGTGGGTGGCCGACCCTGCCGACATTGTGCGTACGCCTGGCACCGAGAGCAACGTGAAAGAAATTTACGATGCATGTAACGAGATGGCTAAAGATCCAGAAAATTTCATTTTGAATCAGTTCTGCGAATTCGGAAACCACGTAGGCCACTACGCAGTAACAGGTACGGCGTTGGCTCATATCTATGAGCATTTCCGTGAAAATTCAGACAACAAAAACTTGCGCCTCGCAGCATTTACTTCAGCAACAGGTAGCGCCGGCACTATTGCAGCTGGCGACAAGCTGAAAGACGTTTATGGAACGAAAGTAGTAGCGGTAGAAGCGTTGGAATGCCCAACCATGTTGGAAAATGGTTTTGGCGAGCACAACATTCAAGGTATTGGCGACAAGCATGTGCCACTTATTCAAAACGTCATGAACACCGACGTTGTTGTTGCTGTTACCGACCGTGCAACCGATGAACTCGATGTGATGTTCAACACTCCTGCGGGCAAAGAGTACATGGCAACTCGTTTGGGTCTCTCGGCTGATCTCATCGACGCTCTCGAGCACTTTGGATTTTCAGCAATTTGTAATGTGATTGCGGCAATTAAAACAGCAAAACTTTTGAACTACGGGCCCGATGATGTGCTGATTACCATTGCAACCGACGGTGGAGCCCTGTATCCGAGTGAGCGTGTAAAAACTCTTGCACGTCGTTTCAATAATGACTTCACGGCGGTTGATGCGGCCGAAGTTTTTGGCGAACATATGGGTGCCATTGGAACGGATTCAATGATCGATTGCACCGAGCGCGATCGCAACCGCATTTTCAACCTTGGTTATTACACGTGGGTTGAGCAGCAAGGAACTCCACTCGATGTGTTTGAAGCGCGCCGCTCGCAGTCCTTCTGGCGCCACATTCGTACTTACCAGCCAGTGTGGGACAACTTGATTACCGAATTCAACGCCCGCGTCGCTGCGCGATAGACATATGAAAACGCAGGTCATAGACAGCCTGCAGTGCGCTGTATGTGGCGCACGGGTGCCTGTTACACAGCCATTGTCGTGGCGTTGCCCACAAGCCTCAAGTCAAGATCGGCATCATGTGCTGCACTTTGTTGGTGCGTCGAGCGATGAAGTTTTTCAGCCACAAGATTCAGAGAACCCTTTTGTGCGGTACCAGAAACTGTTGGCGTGGGATGCATTTGCTGCACAGCATGCAGCATCGTTGAGCGAGCGTCGCGAGTTCATTGAACGCCTCGATGCCCAGGTGACGAGCGTTGCAGGGGTCGGGTTTCGTCGTACGCCATTTGCTCGGCATGCAGAGTTGTCACGAGTGTTGGGTTTTGAAGGAAATGGTGGGCTGTGGGTGAAAGACGAAACACACAACGTTGCCGGATCTCAAAAAGCACGGCATCTCTTCACTGAGCTATTGCATTTAGTTTTTGCCGAAGAAAAAGGTCTTGCTCTATGGGGTGCAAGTCGCCCCGAGCTAGCGATTGCTTCATGCGGTAATGCTGCAATTGCTGCAGCCACATTGGCAGCAAGCGTGCAGTGGCCTTTGCGTGTTTTTGTTCCAGAGAGTGTTGACGCAGTAGTGCTCAATACTTTGAAGACGCTCGGCGCACATATTGAAGTGTGTGGACGCCAACCAACCGACCCTGCTGGCGACCCTTGTGTCTTGCGTTTTCAAGAACACGTTGCTCGTGGTTCTTTGCCTTTCGGTGTGCAAGGAACCGAAAACGCGTGGTGTCTCGATGGTGGTCGAATGATTGGCCTTGAGATGCTTGAACAATTTCCAAACACTCAACAACTTCACCGTATTTTTGTGCAAGTAGGTGGTGGTGCATTTGCTTCTGGCATTGGCGATGCTCTGCGTAGCGCGGAAGTGCAAGACACTCATTTGCATGCTGTGCAAACAGAAGGTTGTAGCCCGTTGGCGCGTGCGTGGAGCCGCGCAGCACAAACCGGGGGAACATTGCATGCAGGAAGCCGTTGGAATGAGTGCATGTGGCCTTGGGAAGAAGTACCTACTTCGTTGGCCGATGGCATTTTGGACGATGAAACCTACGACTGGATCTCTATTTGTGACGCCATGACACGTACCGGTGGATTCCCCGTTGTTGCCCCAGAGTCAGATGTTGTTGCTGCATTTGAACTGGCTCAAAAGATTTCTGGTATCAATGTGAGCCCCACGGGTGCGGCGGGGCTCGCTGGGTTAATGACCTACATTGCCAAGAATAAGGGAAATTACGAGCAGGAAAACATTGCAGTTGTTTTCAGCGGAGTTTTACGTTCGTAAAGTCGCTTAAACGACTTCTACAAGCTTTCCATTTTCCACTTCATAAACGAAGCCGCGAATGTGGTCTTTGTGCAAGATGAACGGTGAGTGCTTGAGCCTGCTCATGCTTTGACGCACATCTTCATGTGGGTCTTTGAATGCTTCCAAAGACCAGCCGGGCTTAATGCCACTTTCGCTCACCAATTCGTCGTAGAAGTCGCTCTCATTTAAATTCTCTAAACCACAGTTGGTGTGATGAATCAAAATGATTTCGCGCGTATTCAAACGGCGTTGTGAAAGAACCAACGAGCGCACAACATCATCGGTGACCACGCCGCCTGCGTTTCGAATGATGTGTGCATCGCCATGGTCGAGACCCAGCATTTGGAAAATGTCCATGCGGCTATCCATGCAGGCCACAATGGCGAGGCGGCGTATGGGCTTAACACTGAGGCCGTGGTCGGCGAATACCTCCACAAATGTGGCGTTGTGTTCAAGGAGCTCATCGGCATTGGCGAGAAAGGGGGATTCTGCGTTTTCCACGCCAACATTCTGCCACTTTCTGTCGGTGGTATGTCATTTTTATGGCTACGTAACTGAGAGACCGAGGGCGATGGGCACTAACCTAATTACATGACTTCGCACGTGTCGCACAACACATCGTCCATTATCACTCCAATGGGAGCCGACTCGGGTTCAGGAGACGCTCGTTTCGACGTGTTCGGCCGCCTCATGAAAAACCGCGTCATCATGCTCGGTACCGATGTCAACGACGACATTGCCAACCAAATTTGTGCGCAGTTGTTGTACCTCGAAGGCGAAGACTCCAATGCCGATATTTGGCTCTATATCAACAGCCCAGGTGGTTCCATCACCGCCGGTATGGCCATTTACGACACCATGCAGTTTGTTTCGTGCGACATTGCAACAGTGTGCATGGGTCTTGCGGCCTCAATGGGGCAGTTCCTGCTCACCGCTGGTGCAAAGGGAAAGCGCTACACCTTGCCAAACGCTCGCATCATGATGCATCAACCACTTGCTGGTTTGCGTGGCCAAGCCACCGACATCGCCATTCAAGCCGAGCAGTTGCACCACGTGAAGCACAAGATGGCAGAACTCACTGCATTTCACTCAGGTAAAGAAATCGCCCAAATTCAAGCCGACAGCGAACGTGACCGTTGGTTTACCGCCGAGTTGGCTCAGGAATACGGATTGGTCGACAAGGTCATTGTGAAGCGGGGCGAGATCCGCTGATATCAACCGCACACGTATCGAGAGTCCACTTCATTGCGCGTTGCGCAGCGGTGTTGCTTTCATAAGCGTGCTTGGTAACAGCTTCAACATCGGTGGCATTGCCGGTGTTAATGCGAGAGGCGTCGGCAAGTAAGGCCGTGAGCGCATCCCAATCTTTAGACACATCGATAGGTGCAACTTCGCCGATTCGCTCGTAGCTAGCAACTAAAAGGTCAATATCGTTTTGCGTTGCAATGGGTGCGTTGATTTGTGCCATTTCTTTGGCCAACTGGCGGCAAAACTGAGTTCCGGTGCGCTTTGGCTCGGAGCATGAAGAGGCCCCTGCCATAAAAATTGCACAACTTATTGCCACAAAAGCACTACGTCGCCACACATGGAGATGTTGAGGTGATTTCTTCACTGTCGACAGTTTCCCACATGCATTTTCCTACGGGATGCATTTCATCGTGACGAAAGTGAGGTCTCATGTTTTCAAGCATTAGGTCGGCAACATTGTTGGGCATTCAAGGAACGCCGATTTCTGTTGAAGTGCATATTGGTAGTGGTTTGCCTGGGTTCACAGTCGTTGGTCTTCCCGACGAAGCGTGTCGAGAAGCGCGCGACCGTGTACGTGCGGCTTTGCTTTCTAGTGGAGCTGAATGGCCAAACAAGAAGATCACGGTGAACTTGGCGCCGAGTAGTCAACGCAAAGGTGGGGTGGGGCTCGACCTTGCTTTAGCGATGGGAATCTTGAGCGCTAGTGGGCAAATACCCAGCGACAACTTGGCCGAATACTCTTTTGTTGCCGAACTCGGACTCGATGGGTCGTTGCGCCCAGTGCCTGGCGCAGCACCGCTCGTTGCTGGGCTGCGTGAATATCGCGTTGTAGTAGCACCACCCAATGCGCGTGAAGCAAAAGTAGCGAGCCCACGCAGTATTCATTGTGCAGCCACCTTGCGCGATGTTGTACTTGCTTTACGTGGAGAGTGCGAATGGGCCGATACGTCGTCTCAAGAGAGCGTGAAAGGATCTACTCGCTTTGCAGACATGAGTGATGTGCGCGGGCAACCCACAGCACGTCTTGCAGCAGAAATTGCAGCTGCTGGTGGGCACCATATTTTATTTGTGGGTTCACCTGGTGCAGGCAAAACAATGATCGCAGAGCGTTTGCCTGGTTTATTACCACCACTCACAAATGAAGAAGCAGTGACAGCAACGATGATTCACTCAGCTGCAGGGGCGTCGTTGCCGCCAGGCGGGCTCATTTCGTTTCCTCCTTTTCGCGCGCCGCACCACAGTGCATCGATGATTGCAATGGTGGGAGGCGGAAGCAGTGTGTTGCGGCCAGGTGAAGCATCGTTGGCGCATGGCGGTGTGCTTTTCTTAGACGAAGTGGGTGAGTTCATGCCATCGGTACTCGATGCATTGCGCCAACCACTAGAAGAAGGTGAAGTGCGTATTGCGCGAGCAAGTGCTGGAGTCACTTTGCCTGCAAGGTTTCTATTGGTCGGCGCTACCAACCCTTGCCCGTGTGGTGGTGGCGCACCCGGGGCATGTGTATGCAATGAAACAGCGCGAGCCAGGTATTTACGCAGGTTGTCTGGGCCCTTTCTCGACCGCTTCGACCTGCGCGTTGCTGTGGCCATGACGGGAGTAGAGGAGCTGCTCGATGTATGTGAAGGAGAATCAAGCACGGCAGTGCGTCAACGTGTTGCGCGCGTACGGGAACTGTCGTTGCATCGCTCGGGTGGTGTGAATGCTCGGTTGTCTGCTCAAGAGTTAGATACCTATGCGCCACTCACGAACGCAGCACGTGATGTTCTGCGCAGCGAATTGGAACGTGGTCGGCTCACAGGGCGTGGGTATCACCGCATTCGCCGTGTTGCTCGCACGCTTGCCGACTTGTCGGGTAATGACGGAGAGATTGAGCAAGACACTGTTCGTGTGGCGCTTCTCATGCGTACTCGCCTGCATGAAAGAGAAGTTGCGTGATGAGCAAACTCCTTGGTTTGCCGGCATGGGCATATGCGGCTGCACTTTCTCAACTCGACGGCATGACGCCAAAGAAGTTGCGCATTGCACTGTTGCATGAGGAACCTGAAGAAGCTTGGGCAAGAGCAGTGTGTGATGATGTCATCACCGATGAAGCTGTTGCACGCATTTGTGAACGTTGTGAGCAAGAAAATATAGAAGTGGTTTATATAGGAGATCTGAATTATCCACGCACCTTGCGCTACGACCCCACGCCTCCAGCGGTGGTTTTCTACAGGGGTTCGCTCAGTGCTTTGCAGCAACGACGTGTGGGTATTGTGGGCACAAGGTCGCCAACACCATCGGGGGTGTACACCGCGCGAGAATTTGGTGAGCAATTAGCAGCCAACGAAATTGCAGTGGTGTCGGGTCTTGCTCGCGGAATAGATGGCGCGGTACATCACGGAATGAAATTGCATTACGAGGAAGTGGCGCACGTGGGTCATGGCGCACTCGGCAAACCCATTGGTGTTGTGGCGTGCGGGCTCGATGTGGTGTACCCCAAAAGTAATGCTGGGTTATGGGAATGGGTAGGTGACTGCGGGCTTTTGGTAAGTGAATACGGGCCAGGGGTACAGCCCGAGCCCTACCGCTTCCCTCAACGCAATCGCATTATTGCCGCACTATCTGAAGTGGTGGTTGTGGTGGAGTCGCGCGAGTCGGGTGGTTCGATGCTCACCGTTGCTGAAGCAATTCGGCGCAACATTGAGGTCTTTGCCGTGCCGGGCTCACCCCGAGTTGCATCTGCTGGCGGAACCAACCTGCTCATTCAACAGGGCTGCGGGCCAGTGACCAGTGTCGATGACCTCTTTGCTGCTCTCGCGCTCGATCATCGGCGTGAGGCGAGGAGCAATTATGAAACGCGCGTTGCACCCGATGCCCACGACCAAGATGTCCTTCTTGCATGCACCGACGGAGCAGTGACACTTGACCACCTCGTACTATTGCTCAATAGACCACTGCACGACATTGCGGTGAGTTTGGGTCGCCTTGAAGCTCTGGGTTGGGTGGTCGATACCAATGGATGGTGGGAAGCGCTCATGAGGTAGCTCTACCTACTACCTTGAAGGTGTGGGCGGCACGCGGGCTACGCCATTGGCGGCATGGAAAATAGAGGACTTCATTGGTTCTCTCACTGCGATGTCGCCGAACACGCAAAGTGCGTACCGCTCCGATGTGGAACGCTTCGCTCAGTGGGCAAGTGAAGAACACGATGCTCAGCGTCCAGAAGCGGTGACACGCACCATGGTGAAGCAGTACCTTGCATTTCTCACCAACTCAAAGCCAACGGAACATGCAAAGGGCACACATGCCAAGCGCACCATTGCCCGCAAGCTTGCAGCATTGCGTCGTTATTTCTCGTGGTTGCTGCGTCAGTCGGGTAAAAAAGTGGAGAACCCCACTGTTGGTGTGCGTGCACCTAATGGCGAGGGGCGATTACCGCGTATCTTGAATGCCGATCAGCTCGATGCATTGCTCACCGGTTCGGAAATAGAAGATGACCCGGTGTGGCGTTCTGCGCGCGACGTGGCAATTGTGGAATTGCTGTACGGAAGTGGGTTGCGCGTGAGTGAATTATGCACACTCGAACTTGCCAACATAGATCTCAAAAACAAAGCGGCATCGGTATGGGGTAAAGGCTCAAAAGAGCGGCGTGTACCTCTCAATGAGCCAACGGTGGCCGCCATTGATTTGTGGATGAAACATCGCCATGAACTCGCCGTGCCATCGTCAAATGCACTCTTTTTCAATGAGCGCGGTAAACAACTCACCCCGCGCGACGTGCGGCGAATACTCGATAGAAGGTCCATTGACCCCACTCATCCACACGCACTGCGACACACTTTCGCCACTCATTTGCTCGACAACGGAGCCGACCTGCGTGCAGTGCAGGAACTTTTGGGTCACGCAAATGTGGTGACCACCCAGCGCTATACGCATGTCAGTAAAGAACGGTTGCAGTCGGCCTACCTCTCGTCACATCCGCGCGCATGAACATTCGACGCGCGCGCTATACGGTGGAATCCGCTTGGGAAGACTGGTCGAGTTCTCGCACCCCCCAAGCACGCGAATGGCTTGTGGTGAACTATTCCTCACTCGTCAAGTTCGTTGCTGGTCGACTCGGTGCAGGGTTGCCGAAAAATGTCGATACTGCAGATCTCGTGAGCGCAGGCATTCTTGGCCTCATGGATGCCATTGAAAAATACGTGCCAGTTCATGGTGCAAAGTTTGAAACCTATGCAGTGCCGCGTATTCGTGGGGCCATTCTCGATTCTTTGCGCGCCCTCGACTGGGTGCCGCGTTCGGTGCGTACTAAGGCTCGCTCGGTGCAGACCGCAATAACGCAACTTGAGCACACAATGGGACGTGCACCTAACGACGAAGAAATTGCTGAAGAATTACAGATCACTGTGGAAGAACTCCAGAAGTGGCTCGCCGATGTTGCTGTTGGCACCGTTGGCCCGCTCGACCACCTTGTTGCCGACCGTGCCCCTTCAGGGGTTGGTCAACAAATTGGCCCCGCCGATACCGCAATGGAAGAACAAGCAATGCGGGCGCACATGCGTGAGGAAATTAAAAACTTGCCAGAACGTGAACGTACTGTTTTGGTTCTTTACTACGACGAGAATCTCACGCTCGTGGAAATCGGCGAAATTCTGGGAGTTACCGAAAGCCGCGTTTCACAAATCCATTCAAAGGCTGTATTGCAATTGCGGTCGCGTCTCGCAGCAGCCGAGTACTAGTTCACTATCGGGGTTCTCATGTTGAGCGTCGTTGTCGCTGCGGTGCTCTGCGTTGCGAACACTGCTCCAGCCCCGGTAGCAGGCAAGGTCACCGACTGGTTTCGTCGGCCGCAATGTACGTGGTGTGCCGGTAACCGCGGTCTCGAGTTTGCTGTTGGGCAAAATACGCCGGTGCGTGTGTCGTGGCCCGGAACAGTGACCTTCGTGGGGCCGGTGGGTGGAGTGCCCTATGTCGTGGTGGAAATCGACCAAGTGGCTGCAGGAATCTCCCGAGAGGGGGGAGGCCCAGTTGCCACACCTCTATATGAGGTGATGGGAGGGGTCAATGGGGTACTCGTTGCCCCGGGTGAAGTCGTTTACCCCTTGCAGGTCGTGGGTTATGCGAGTCAATGGTTTTATGTTGGGCTGCGGCTGGGGTCGCGGGTGGAAAATAGCTATCTTGACCCCGCGGTCTTTTTTGGTCTCACCCGGCCCCGGGCCCGGTTGATTTCCCCAACGGCGGCGCGATCGTTTGTGGCACAAGGGGAATCGGGCAGTAGCCTCTCTCCTTGGCTGTCGTCACGCCATCGTCCACACGGTGGCATGGCGGGGGCCACGAATACATCATCAACACGTCATTGCACTGTGTCTCTTCCTGTGGTCGCTTCGGCGCGGAGGCCAGTCTCTTAACCACAGGAGAGGAGAATCATCATGGCCGTCGTCACAATGCGACAAATGCTCGAAGCTGGTTGCCACTTTGGACACCAGACCCGCCGTTGGAACCCCAAAATGAAGCGATTCATTTTTGGCGAGCGCAACGGTGTGTACATCATCGATCTTGAACAAACAATGACTCGCGTCGAGACTGCTTATGTCTTTGCTCGCGACCTTGTTGCCGGGGGCGGAACCATCCTTTTCGTCGGTACCAAAAAGCAAGCACAAGATCCTGTGCGCGACTGGGCCGACAAGAGCGGAATGCCTTATGTGAACGAGCGTTGGTTGGGTGGAATGCTCACCAACTTCGAAACCATTTCAAAGCGCGTCAGCAAAATGCAGGAATACGAGCGCATGGTGGAAACTGGCGAGTTCGAAGCTATGCCGAAAAAAGAAGCACTTCTTTTGTCCCGCGAACTTGTCAAGTTGCAAAAAAACTTGTCAGGTATCAGCAAAATGACACGTCGTCCCGACGCAGTCTTTGTGCTCGACACCTTGAAAGAGCACATCGCCGTTACCGAAGCAAACAAGCTGGGTATTCCAGTGATCGCAGTGGTCGACACCAACGTCGACCCCGACGTTGTGACCTTCCCTATTCCTGGAAACGACGACGCTATTCGCGCCAACGACCTCATGTGCCGCGTCATTGCTGAAGCAGCACTTGAAGGACGCCACATGGCCTCGAAGAAGGCATCAGTTGCTGCAGCACAAGCCGCAGCCGCTGCTGTTGTCAATGCTGCTGCTGCAGTTGCTGCAGTCGGAGCATCTGTAGTTGAACCAAAACCCATCCCCGCACCCCCTGCGGCACCTACTCCAGGAGCCTGATTCACGAATGTCGTATACAGCTAAAGACGTAAAAACTCTGCGCGATTCCACTGGCGCAGGAATGATGGATTGCAAAAAAGCACTCGAAGAAAACAATGGCAATATCGATGAAGCCAAACAGTGGCTTCGCGAAAAAGGCCTTGCAGCAAGTGCAAAGCGCGATGACCGCGAAAACAACCAGGGTGTTGTTGCCTTGGTCATTCGTGGCAATGTTGGTGCAATGGCAAAGCTGAAGTGCGAGACCGACTTTGTTGCCGGTAGCGATGCTTTCAAAGCTGAAGCCGAAGCATTGGCAAATCTCATCATCGACAAAGGTGTTGCTGCAGTATCAGAGCGCCAAGAGCAACTCGACAGCTTGAAGATTGTTCTCAAAGAGAACATCGACTTGGGCGAAGTGGTGCGCATTGAAGCCGCTGCCGGAAACGTCATCGATTCGTACTTGCATATTCAAGGCGGCCGTGGAGTCAACGGTGTGCTTGTTGAAATGTCTGGCGCCACTCAAGAGTTGGCACACGATGTTGCAGTGCACATTGGTTTTGCTCGTCCTCGCTACCTCACACGTGATGAAATTCCTGCCGATGTTCTCGCTCACGAGCGCGCAACATTGGAAACCATTACCCGTAACGAAGGCAAGCCAGAAGCAGCAATTGCAAAAATTGTTGAAGGTCGCATCAGCGGTTTCTACAAAGACGTCGCTCTTGTTGAACAGCCTTATGCAAAAGACGACAAGTTGTCGGTTGCGCAGTTCATTGGTGCAGCAAACATTCTTCAGTACTCACAGATCGAGATCGGCTAAACCTGAATGGCTAAAGATGGGGTTTCCACAAAAGCGAGTCCTCGTACTCAGCCACGTTGGAATCGCATCGTTTTAAAGCTGTCGGGTGAGGCTCTTGCCGAGTCCACAGGGTTTGGTCTCGACACCGACATCTTGCATCAAGTAGCAACCGAGTTGCATGAAGTGCATGAAGAGTTTGGTGTCGATATTGCTGTCGTTGTGGGTGGCGGTAACTTTTGGCGCGGCATGAAAGGTGCTGGCCAGGGTATGGACCAAGCACAGGCCGACTTCATGGGAATGCTTGCCACCGTCATGAATGGTCTTGCGTTGCAAGATGCACTCGAGCGGGTGGGTCAGCAGTCACGAGTGATGTCGGCCATTGAAATGCCAAAGGTCGCTGAGCCCTACATTCGTCGTCGTGCTGAGCGGCACTTGGAAAAAGGTCGTGTGGTCATTTTGGCCGGCGGAACAGGTAACCCGTTTTTCACTACCGATACAGCTGCAGCACTGCGCGCCGCGGAAATTTCGGCGCAAGCCATTTTGAAGGGCACTCATTCCGGGGTCGATGGCGTCTATACGGCCGACCCAAAGCTTGACCCCACAGCCACCCGCTATGACCGCATTTCTCATTTCGATGTCATGAGCAAAGGCCTCAAAGTGATGGATTCCACGGCCATTACCTTCTGCATGGACCAAAAACTGCCCATCGTGGTGTTCGATCTTTTGCGCCAGGGCAACGTGAAGTCCATCCTCAGGGGTGAGGCAGTGGGTACGCTAGTCGGGTGACCGAAGAAGCTCTCCTCGATGCCATCGACAAGATGGAAAAAGCAGTCGAACATGTTCAGGGCCAATTCACCACCATTCGAACGGGGCGAGCAACCCCCTCCATCGTGGAAAAATTAGCTGTCGAGTATTACGGGGCAACGGTTCCTTTGCAGCAAATTGCTGGGTTCCAGGTTCCCGAGGCGCGCATGCTGGTGGTGAAGCCACACGACCGCGGAGCCATTGCTGCTATTGAAAAGGCCATCCAGAGTTCCAATCTTGGGCTCAACCCATCTAATGATGGCGTGGTCATTCGTCTTGCATTTCCAGCACTCACCGAAGAGCGTCGCAAAGACTACGTCAAAGTGGTGAAAGCAATGGCAGAAGATGGCCGAATTGCAGTGCGCAACGTGCGTCGTGATGTGCGCAAACATCTGGAAACTGCTGAAAAAGATCACGATATTTCTAAAGATGAACTTGAGCGTGCGGAAAAGGAATTGGAAAAACTCACGCACGATCATGTCGATCTCATCGATAAGGCTTTTGCTCGCAAGGAACACGAACTACTAGAGGTGTAAACCAACTGCATGGGTGTTGCCCATGCATTACCCGAAAGGGAAGATATGACCGACGATTGGAAACGACGCGACGACACGGGTAACCGTGACGCAGAAGGTTACGGCACCGACTTTGGTGACGACTTCGGGACTGTTCAATTTGGCGACGAAGCCGTCGAACCAGTGCTGTCTTTTGGTGACGATACCGGGCCTCTTCCACACTGGACTGAGCCACCCACTGGTGAAATTCCCAAGTTTTTACAATCAGAACCTGCAGACGACACCGATGTATGGTCGACTTTTTCACAGCCCGCAGTGCAACCTACTGCTGCACCCGAGCCGTCGTATCGCGATGAGCCCACGCGCGAAGCACGTTATTTTGAAAACGATGCAACGCCCATTCCTGGTGCGCGTCGCGAACCACGCCTGGTCATAGGTAGCGACCCCACCGACGAACGTGCTCGTCGACCCGAAATGCATCAGCCAACGGGTGGCACTTCACGCCCCGTCGCTCGTCAAGCCCCTGTGGGTCGTGGCGCTCGTCCGTCTTCGCAACGCCCAATGCCGCAACGTTCGCAGAAGTCTTCTGGTGGAATTGGCGGACGCGATATGCCACAAGCAGTAACAGCCGGCCTGTTGCTCGCTGCGGCATTTATTGGTGCATTGGTATGGCGTCCTGCGGCAGTGATGATTTTCATTGTCGCTGCACTTGGCTTAGCCGCCGTGGAATTTTTCGACAAGGTCACCGAAAAGGGTTATCGCCCAGCCACCGTTGCTGGTATTGCTGCTTGCGTAGCTGCTCCACTTGCTGCGTATTGGATGGGTGATGGTGCATTGCCATTGGTATTCACTTTTGCGTTTATGGCAGCAACCATCGGCTTCATTGGTGCAAACGGTGTACAAAGCGGACCGCTTCCCAATGTGGCCATTACCACCATGGCAGTGGTGTGGATCGGGCTTCTTGGATCATACGCAGCGCTCATCGTGCGTTATTCAAACTCCGGTCTTGGCGTTTCAGGATTCAACGTAGGTACCGACACATTGTTCATCGTTGCCGCTGGCGTTGTGGCAAACGATGTGATGGCCTTATTCGTTGGGTCGGCAACGGGTCGCACACCACTACGCGAATGGATCAGCCCATCGAAATCGGTGGAAGGTCTCATTGGAGGAACTGTCGGAACCTTCGGTGCGGTACTTCTCATCGGAGTGCAAAGCGGCACGTGGAACAGAGCAAGTGAGTGGCTGCTCATGGCGCTGGTCATCTCGGTACTCGCTCCATTGGGCGATCTTGTAGAGAGCATGTTCAAGCGCAACCTTGACATCAAAGACTTCGGCACCATTGTTCGTGGTCATGGCGGAGTGCTCGACAGGTTTGACGGATTCTTGTTCGTTCTTCCTGGGGCGTATTACCTCATGCTCGTCATTCAGCCTTGGGTGAAGTAACTCCAGTTCGCGTTGCAATAGCCGGTTCAACCGGCTCTATTGGCACGCAGACGCTTGAAGTGATTCGTGCCGACCCGCACCATTTTCGTGTTACTGCGTTAGCAGCAGGGTCTTCTGTAGCTCAACTCATCGAGCAAGCACATGAATTTCGCCCCGAAGTTGTGGTGGTGAGTCGCGAAGAATTGTGTCAACAAGTTGCTGCTGCTTTGCCTTTCGCGCACGTCACCACTTCGCTCACTGACGTTGTTGAAGTGGCCGACGTTGTTGTGAATGCTGTGGTGGGCTTTGCTGGTTTGCCAGTGACGCTCGAAACTCTGCGTGCCGGAAAGCGTCTGGCTCTGGCCAATAAAGAAAGTCTCATTGCCGCAGGCCCAATTGTGCAGCCATTACGGCGCACCCCAGGGGCGCTCATTGTGCCCGTCGATAGTGAACACTGTGCCATTCATCAGTGCTTGCGCTCAAGTGACGATACGCAAAGAGAAGTGCATCGTTTGGTGCTTACGGCAAGCGGAGGACCATTTCGCGGAAAGACTCGTGCGGAATTATCAGAAGTAACCGTGGCGAATGCACTTGCACACCCCACATGGAGCATGGGTCCGAAAATTACGGTCGATTCCTCCACGCTCATGAACAAGGGTCTCGAGGTCATTGAAGCCCATGAACTATTTGGCACAAGTTACGACAGCATCGATGTTGTGGTGCACCCGCAATCGGTAGTGCACTCCATGGTGGAGTACACCGATGGCTCCACCATTGCTCAACTTTCAATGCCCGACATGCGTTTGCCCATTAGTTATGCACTCGACTACCCACATCGCAGCCCCAATGCCTTCGGCGCCATTTCGTGGCGCGATGTGAAAGAACTCACATTTAGTGAGCCCGATGTAACAACATTTCGTTGTTTGGCCATTGCATATGAAGCTGGTCGTATTGGCGGAACGGCACCTGCATTTATGAGTGCGGCAAATGAAATAGCGGTAGAAGCATTTCTTGCGGGAAATATTACATGGCTGGCAATTGCCGATACGGTTGATGCCGTGATGCAAAAGTATTCCGCTGAAGTACCTACTTCAATTGAAGATATTTTGAACGCCGATGCGCAAGGGCGTGAGGCTGCAAAGAAATGGCTTGCACAATGACCTCGATGTATGAACGCATGCGACAAGAAGTAGTTGTTGGTGGTGGAGCGCAAGAGGAAACCAATAAGCCATCAACATCACGTGCGGTCTTGTCGGCAATTGTTATTGGTGGTTTGCTTGTTTGGTTGGGTCTCAAAAACGTGTGGACCTTGGCATTTGTTGTCGGGCTTTTGGTATCAATTTTCTTACATGAAGTTGGCCATTTCGTCACTGCTCGCCGCACAGGAATGAAGGCCACTCAATTCTTCATGGGTTTTGGTCCAAGGTTATGGAGCCGTCATAAAGGTGAAGTGGAATACGGTTTCCGTGCCATTCCTCTGGGTGCTTTTGTGCGTATTATCGGCATGAACGGTCTCGATGAAGTGGAGCCAGAAGACGAGCAGCGCGCGTATCGCAATAAGAGTTTTCCGCGCCAACTTCTCGTCATCACTGCCGGATCCGTGATGCACATCGTTATTGCACTCGTTTTGTTTATCGGGGTGTATGCCTTTGCGGGTCGTTTCGACGACACCGGAATAGTGTCGGTGGTGCGCGCGCCCGAAGCAGGCTCGCCAGCAGCACTTGCGGGTATTCGTGAAGGCGACATTGTTGTTGCACTCGGCACAGACAAAGTAACAACTCGCACCGAACTGGTCGACGCCATTGTTGCAAAAGCTCCTGGTAATTCAGTTGAGGTAGTGATCCAACGAGACGGCGTGGAAGAGATTTTGACCACAACTTTGGCGCGCAACCCAATGGATGCCGATCTTGCGTATCTCGGTATTGCCACAAGTTCAACTGGCTATGTGAAGCAGTCACTGACCGATAGTTTTGTGTACGGAGCTGGCGATGTGGTGCGCACGGCAGGCAACTCGGTAAAAGGCGTCGTGAGCGCTTTGAACCCTTTGAACTCTGTACGGGCACTGCAAGATTCTGGAGAAAACCTGGCCACGCGACCCACCACAGTGGTGGGGGCAAGCCAGATTGGCGGGAAACTAGGCGAAGATGATGGTCTGAAGGCGGTCTTGCTTCTATTGGCAAGTGTCAACGTCTTTGTTGGCGTCTTCAATATGTTCCCACTTTTGCCTTTCGACGGGGGCCACGCAGCAATTGCGGCATATGAACGCGTGCGCAGCCGTCGCGGCGAGCGTTATCGCGCCGATATCAACAAAATGATCCCGCTCACCACCGTTGTGATGGCCCTCATGGGATTCTTATTATTTGTTGGTTTGTACCTCGATATCACCCAACCGCTCTAAGACAAGCAATACTTTCTAGTAATGGTTGAACGTCGACATACCCGCCAAATTCACGTCGGCAAAGTTGCCGTAGGTGGCTCTGCTCCTATCACGGTGCAGTCGATGACCACCACAAAAACTTCAGATGTTGAAGGAACCTTGCAGCAAATTTATGCTCTCGCTGCTGCGGGGTGCGACATTGTTCGTTGTACCTGTAACGAAATTGAAGCAGCAGAAGGTTTGGCACAAATTGTTCCGCGTTCGCCAATACCCATCATCGCCGACATCCATCATCAGTACAAAATGGCTCTTGCTGCATTAGAAGCAGGCGTTCACGGTTTGCGCCTCAACCCAGGAAACATTCGTAAGCCCGAGCACATTAAAACTGTGGCGTCAGAAGCAAAAGATCGCAATGTTTCTATTCGTATTGGCGTGAATGGTGGCTCACTCGACCCCTCGTTGTATGAAAAGCACGGTGGTCTCACCGCTGCGGCAATGGTGGAATCTGCACTACAAGAAATTGCCTACTTCGAACAAGTGGGGTTCGATCACTTTAAAATTTCTGTGAAGGCGTCGAACGTTCCACTCATGGTCGAGGCTTATCGCGAATTAAGCAAGGTCACCGATGCGCCGTTGCACCTCGGCGTCACAGAAGCTGGGCCACCACCTGCCGGGTTGGTTAAGGCCACAGCCGGTATTGCAGCACTTCTGTTGGAAGGCATTGGCGACACTATTCGCTACAGCCTCACTGCCGACCCCGTTGAAGAGGCTCGTGCTGGCAGGCAGTTGTTAGAAGCACTCGGACTTCGTGAACGTAAAAATGTCGACCTCATTGCATGCCCTAGTTGTGGGCGCGCAGAAATTGATGTCATCGATGTGGCGCGTCGCGCGCAAGAAGCATTTGCCGACAAACTCATTCCACTGCAAGTGGCGGTGATGGGTTGCGTGGTCAATGGTCCGGGCGAAGCGCGCGAAGCCGATATTGGTATTGCGGCCGGTAACAAGCGCGGGCATCTTTTTGTGAAGGGTCGCAACGTGGCCGTTGTTCCTGAATCGGAAATGGTCGATGCATTAGTGGAGTGGGCTACATACATCAATGAGCATGGCGCTGAAGCAGCCATTGCGCGAGTCGACACCACCATCGCAGAACGAGAAGCACAAAAAGACCGGTCGGCATTACTCGATGAACAAGGCGACGATGTGAATCATTCACACGATCGCATTGTGAATATCCGCCAGAGTATTGCCAAGTCTTAAAACGTCGTGATGTCGCAACATTCAGGTCATCCACTCTTTGAATTTGAAGAGTCGCAAACTGCGGTCATCAACCCGCCAATGCGTAGGCGTGTAGACAACTTTCCTGAACTTGCTGTGGCCTGTTGGTTTGGCGATGTACAGCGCAAACGTTTTGCAGGCCAAGATCCTATTTACCGCATTCCTTTCGAGCACGGCGACCACGAAGTGCATGTGGTGGAGCATCTCGGAAAACGCATTGCAGTATTCAACCCCGGGGTGGGTGCACCTGCGGCTGCAACTTCATTAGAAGACATCATTGGTCTAGGTGCAACAAAGATCATTGGTTGTGGCGGTGCAGGCATCGTGAAGCAAGGTTTCGATGTGGGCCACATCATTGTTCCGACGGGTGCCGTGCGTGACGAAGGTACCAGCCATCACTATCAACCTGTCGATGTTGCAGTTGTGCCGCATCCACTTGCCGTAGAGGCAATTGACGCAGAGTTATTGGGTGCCGGAGTTCCACACGATAAGGGCCTCACTTGGACTACCGACGCAATCTTTCGCGAGACACCAGAAAAAGTTGCGCGGCGTCGCGAGCAAGGGTGTATCAGTGTGGAAATGGAAGCGTCGGCAATGTTTGCAGTTGCCATGTTCCGTGGAGCGGTCTACGGGCAGTTGTTATATGCCGGCGACGATGTGAGTGCACAAACATGGGACCACCGTCATTGGGAAAAACAAACGTCAGTACGTGAGCGTGTTTTGGAACTCGCGCTTAACGCTGTGTGTCGCTTGTCGTAGCAATTACTACGCAGTCGCCGGTTAATTGCATTTCTTCATTTGCATTCAACAGCATTACTTGGCCACGCGAGAAGCCTTGCCCTGAGCCGGCAATGCACGCAACGAGCTGAGGCGTATCTGAAGCGGGCACTGTGGCAGGTGCAGCAACACTATGTACTTGAAACGCGCCAGTAGTGGGGTACGTGCTGATGTTGGGGAGCGCGTTGGTGGCGCGGCGCACGGGGGGAGAAGAAGATTCCCAGTGCGTGATGCCTAAGAGTTCTGCAGTGTCAACGTATTTCTGAGTAAAGCCACCGCGCACCACGTTGTCGCTGGTGTTCATTACTTCTATGGCAGAACCATTGAGATACGCATGCAACGTTCCGGCTTCAAGGAGCAAACATTCACCAGCAGCAAGCTCGACGCGATGCATGAGTAGAGCAATGAGAAGTGCAGGATCGTTGGGGTAAGCAACCCGCAACTCGTTGGCCCATGGCGGTAGTTGCGCGGGAATGCGCAATGCGTTTCCTTCAAGCGCCTCCCGGGCAAAGGCCTCAATGCCATGTTGTTCCAGGAAGTTGGCTAAGTCGCTCCACTGCATGGCGCGAAACCAGCCCACAGAACTTGCCGCATCATGGAACCCGCATAGCGCAGTAAAGGGTGTGAGGGCAATGAGGAGTTCAGGCTTATCGGAACTGTCGCGATAAATGCGTTGTGGTGAACTAGTGGGAATGCCTGCTTTTTCTTCACGCTCGAAACCCGCACGTGCTTGTTCTGCGGTGGGGTGCACTTGCAAAGAAAGCGGTGAAGATGCCGACAAAAACTTGACCATGAAAGGAAGTGGCCCAGCAGCACTCGCAAGTATCTCTTGTGTCGCTGTGAGTGAAGCGTGGCCGTCGGAGTGAGTGCCAAACCAAATTTCTGCAAGTGGTGCATTGGCAAGAGGGGCACCAACAAACTCATAGAGGAAATGATGATTTCCCCAGTCGTAATGTTTGTGTACTCCACTCACCAATTGCATGTCAGGTTCCTGATTTGCAGATGTGTGCAATGTGTTGTGCGGCTTCACCAACAGCGACGTTGCTGCGCTCGCCAGTGGCACGGTCGCGCACTTCAACAACGCCATCGGCAAGACCTTTGCCCACCACCACGATGGTGGGCATGCCGAGTAGTTCTGCATCTTTGAATTTCACACCTGGTGAAACACCAATGCGATCATCGAGCAATACGGTGACACCTGCGCTGTGGAGTTCTTGAGCAAGCTTTTCGCCTGCCACTGAAATGTCGTCTCCGGCCTTGCCAGTAATTACTACGTGCACATCGGCTGGTGCAATGGCACGTGGCCAGCACAAACCAAGTTCGTCGTGGCATGTTTCTGCAACCACAGCCACAGCGCGCGATACACCAATGCCATACGAGCCCATGGTGACCACCGATTGCTTGCCGTTGTGGTCGAGCACTTTCAAGTCGAGGGCTTCTGCGTATTTGCGACCCAATTGAAACACGTGGCCAATTTCAATACCGCGGTCGATGCTCATGGGTGCGGCGCAATGTGGGCAAGCGTCACCGGCACGCACTTCTGCTGCCTCAATGGTTCCATCGCATGCAAAGTCGCGACCGTAAACAAAGTTGATGACGTGTTGACCTTTGGCGTTTGCGCCAGTAACCCACGCCGAACCCTCTACAACACGAGTGTCGAGAAGGTAACGAATGCCAGAGGAGCGCGTGGTGCCCAGTACATCGGGGCCAATGTAGCCCTTGACCAATGCAGGGAATTTGGCAAACGCTGCATCGTCGAAAGGTTCTACTTCACTTGGTGACAACTGAGCCTCGAGGCGTTTCATGTCGACCTCGCGGTCGCCAGGAACACCAACTGCAAGTGGCTCACTTGTGCCATCAGGATGCTTCACCATCACAATGACATTTTTCAATGTGTCGCCTGCAGCAAATGCTGTACCTGTAGGTGACTTGTGCGAGGTGGTGTTCAGTAATGCAACCAACGAATCGATGGTGGGTGTTTGTGGTGTGTCAACAACAAGTGCTGCAGGAACATCAACATTGGCAATAGCGGTGACGCGTACTTGAACTGCCTCGGTGTTGGCTGCGTAGTTGCACGAGGTGCAGCGCACAAAAGTGTCTTCACCCACTTCGCACTCGGCAAGGAACTCTTCTGATTGCGAACCACCCATTGCGCCCGACATTGCCGACACCACAACGTACGGAATTTTGAGGCGATCAAAAATGCGAATGTAAGCATCGCGGTGCGCTTGGTAGCTTGCTGCCAAACCAGCTTCGTCGTTATCGAAGCTGTAGGAATCTTTCATGGTGAACTCGCGACCACGTAAGAGGCCGGCGCGAGGGCGAGCTTCGTCGCGGTATTTCGTTTGAATCTGATAGAGCGAAACGGGGAGATCTTTGTAGCTCGAGTAGAGGTCTTTCACGAGCAGCGTGAACATCTCTTCGTGTGTTGGCCCGAGGAGGTAGTCAACTCCACGGCGGTCTTGCAAACGAAACAGGGTGGGTCCGTATTCGGTCCAGCGGTTGGTGGCCTCGTAGGGCTCGCGGGGGAGGAGGGCGGGAAAGTGCACTTCCTGGGCGCCGATGGCGTTCATCTCTTCGCGCACAATGTTTTCCACCTTGCGGTGGATCTCCCAACCCAGGGGGAGCCAGGTGTACCCACCAGGGGCGGCACGGCGAATATAGCCAGCGCGGACCAAGAGCTTGTGGCTCGGTACCTCAGCGTCGGCAGGGTCGTCGCGCAAGGTACGCAGGAAAAGGTGGGAAAGGCGATGGATCACCCCCTTACGGTAATTCAGGGGAGGTGGGGTCGGGGGGCTTTAGGCGGGCAAACCGCTACACTTTCAGCGTCCTTTAGAGTTCCGTGAACCGAGAGGCGTGGGCCATGCCCACGCCTTTTTTGTTCGCGTCGCCCGACGAGGTGTTCATTGACAAGTCCAGAGCTACTACGAAGAAAGTGAGAAAACGAGTATGACCAATGCATCACCACATCCTGCACCTCGCTCGTTTGGTTCACCCGTAGCCGATGCCGTGGCCGCCTTAGTTGGCCCCATCGTCAGCGACCTGGAACTTGAAATTTATGACCTCGAATTTTCTGGTGGTGTCGTGCGCGTTGAAGTCGATACGCCTCCCGGGCAGGAAAGCGGCGTCAGCCTCGACAAAATTGCACTCATTACCCGCTTGCTTGGTCGTGAACTCGACCACAACGACCCAGTTCCTGGGCGTTACACACTGGAAGTATCGAGCCCCGGCCTCGAGCGCAACTTGCGCCGTGCCGAGCATTATCAGCGCGAAGTGGGTAAAACCGTCTCGTTGCGTTTGCACACTGCAATCGATGGCGCTCGACGTTTCCAAGGAATTCTCGCTGCAGCAACGCCGCAAGAAATCACCTTGCACATTTTGCCAGAGGGCAAACGTGCCGAAGCACGCAGCATCACCATCGATATTGCCAATATCGATCGCGCAAAAACAGTCTTTGTATGGGCTGCAGCACCGAAGCCTGGTTCGCCAGAAGCCCGTAAAGCAGCTGAATTAGAAGCACAATTTGCCGCTTTAGAGGCAAATGCAAGCGACGATTCCGACGAATCCGACGACGAATTTGAAGACGATTTTGAAACGAAACACTCAGACACCGCAAACACGGAGGCAACTGCATCATGAGCAATCTCGACATGACCGAAGCCGTCAAGATGTTGGCCATTGAAAAAGGCATCAGCGTTGACGCACTCTTACAAGTATTGGTCGAGGCATTGGCCTCTGCCTACAAAAAGCGCCCTGGCGCTGCCGACGAAGTCATCGTGGAAATCAACCCCGACAACCTCGACATGCGCTTCACCGCGTACGACCTCGACGACGACGGCAACTGGATCAACGAACGCGACGACACACCGAAGAAAGAAGAACTTGGCCGTATTGCGGCAGTTACTTTCCGTCAGGTCATGAGTCAGCGCATTCGCGAAGCAGAGCGCGATCGTAAGTTTGAAGAGTATGCAAACCGTGAAGGCGACATCGTGACGGGCATCATTCAACAAATCGACAAGCGCTACACCTTGCTCGACTTGGGCAAAGTGGAAGCACTTTTGCCACAAGCAGAGCAAGTTCCTTACGAAAAGCCAGAGCCAAATGGTCGCGTCAAGGCCTACATCGTAGAAGTGCGCAAAACAGCAAAAGGCCCGCAAATTGTGGTGAGCCGTACGCATCCTGGTCTCATCAAGCGTCTGTTCGAACTTGAAGTTCCCGAAATTGCCGATGGCGTGGTGGAAATCAAGGCTTGCTCACGTGAGCCAGGGCACCGCACCAAAATTGCCGTGTGGTCAAATGACCACAACGTCGACCCTGTTGGCGCCTGCGTAGGTGCTCGTGGTGGTCGCGTACGCATGGTGGTCAATGAACTCCGTGGCGAAAAAATTGACATCGTTCCTTACAGCGAAGACCTTGCCGATTTCGTTGCCAAAGCATTGTCACCTGCCAAGGTCACAGAAGTGCGCATCAGCGCCGATGGCACACAAGCCGACGTCATCGTTCCTGAATTCCAGTTGTCATTGGCAATTGGCAAAGAAGGTCAAAACGCTCGTCTTGCTGCTCGCCTCACCGGTTTGCGCATCGACATCAAGAGCGAAAATCAAGCAGCAGCTGAAGCATCTGGTGAATCACCAAACACCACCAGCGACTCAGGATTCGCTGAAGGTAAATGGACCCAAAACGATGCCACCGGTGAAATGGAATGGCATGCAGCAGATGGTTCTGTCATGAGTGAAAAAGAATGGGCCGGCGGCACATCTGCAGCATCCGCTGAGGTTGCCGAATAGTGACATTGACTTTGCATCGTCCTACACGCACATGTGTTGGTTGTCGTCGTCGTTTTGACGACGGCTCTTTGATGCGTCTTGTTGTATCGAATCACGCTGTCTACGTTTCACCAACGTCGTCAGGCAGGGGAGCATGGCTTTGTGCGAACAACGAAAGTTGCGCAGAAAAAGCAGTTTCTCAAGGCGCATTACGTCGCTCACTACGTAAAGAAATAACGATTACCGCATCAGACCTTATGACCCTGATGCGCTCCTCCATGGAAATGAAAGGCTGAATTTACATTGGCTAAGAATCTGCGCGTCCACGAGCTCGCTAAAGAACTCGGTCTTACCAATAAGGAAGCTGTCGACCTATGTCTCAATATGGGTATCGACATCAAGGGGCATTCATCGTCCATTATCGAGGCCCAAGCCGACCGCGTGCGTCGTCGTGCTGAACGCGATGGTCTTGTTCGTGATGAACAACCTGAAGAAGTCAAGCCTGTCAAAAAAGCTGCAGTGAAAAAAGTTGCTGCGAAAAAAGATGGCGATGCAGAAGGCGATGAGCCAAAGCCCGCAAAGAAAGCTGCTGCGAAAAAAGCTCCTGCAAAGAAAGCTGCTGCGAAAAAAGTCGATGAAGCAGCACCGGCTGTTGAAGCTCCTGCACCTGTCGTTGAAGCACCTGCACCAGTTGTTGAAGTCACTGCTCCCGCTCCAGTCGTTGAAGCGCCTGCTCCTGCTCCTGCACCCGTAGCTGCTCCGGCACCAGTTGTTGAAGTTGCTGCTCCAGTTGCTCCCGTTGTGGAAACACCAGCGGCTGCGCCTGCGCCAGCTGCTGAAGCACCAAGCGATACCGCATCACGCGGTTTCATTTCGAGTGCTCGCCCCACGCCGCCCGTTGCAGCGCGACCCATTTCTCCCGACGGTGCACCTCTCGTGGCACGTACGCCAGGTTCATTGCCACCAGGCATGCCGCCAGGTATGCCACCGCGTGTAGGTGGACGCCCTGTTCCACCACCGCCACCCGGGCCTCGTCCGTTGTCGGCCTCTGGAAAAGTCATTCCTCCACCTCCTGGTTCTTCACGTCCCTCTCCTCCAGTAGGTCGCCCTGGGCCTGGCCCGCGACCTGGTGGTCCTGGTGCTCGTCCTGGTGCTCCTGGCGCACGTCCAGCTCCTGGCGCTCGCCCTGGTGGTCCTGGTGCACGTCCTGGTGGTCCTGGTGCTCGTCCCGGCGCAGCAGGTGGCCCTGGCCGTCCTGGTTTTGCTGGTGCTGGTGGCCCACGTCCTGCAGGTGCAGGCGCTGGTGGTGCTGGTGCTGGTGCTCCTGGCGGCGGCGGCGGAGGCCCTCGTCCTGGTGGTGGTGGCAACAATCGCCCGAATGGTCAGCGTCGTGCTCCACGTAAGAAGTCACGTGGTCGTCGTCGTCGCGACATGGACGAGTTGCAGCCGCAGCTCAGTACCAACTACACCTCAAGTGATGCTCCAGTACCAGAAGGTACCGTCATCATCGAGCGTGGAGTGTCGGCACAAGAGTTCGCGCCAAAACTGAATCGCACTGCAGCCGACATTGTTCGCTACTTGTTAGAGCACGGCGAAATGGTGACTGCCACCATGAGTCTTTCTGACGACCAGATGGAACTCTTTGCACTTGAAGTGGGTGCAGAAATTCTGTTGGTTGAGCCAGGTCAACAAGAAGAAATGGAATTGCAGGCGCTCTTCGACGACTCCGATGACGATGATCCAGATGCTCAAGTAGAGCGTTCACCGGTTGTCACCGTCATGGGTCACGTCGACCACGGTAAAACCACTCTTCTCGACCGTATTCGTTCGGCAAACGTTGTTGCTGGCGAAGCAGGCGGAATCACACAGCACATTGGTGCATACCAAGTGTTGAAAGACGGCAAGTACATCACGTTCATCGACACACCTGGTCACGCAGCGTTCAGCAAAATGCGTGCTCGCGGTGCTCAAGTGACCGACATTGTTGTTCTTGTTGTTGCAGCCGACGACGGTGTGATGCCACAAACCATTGAGGCCATCAACCACGCTCGCGCAGCCGATGTGCCCATCATTGTTGCAGTGAACAAAATCGACAAAGACAATGCCGACCCACAACGTGTTCTGACACAGCTCGCAGAATACGAGCTTGTGCCTGAAGCATGGGGTGGCGACACCATTGTGGTGGAAATGTCAGCTCAGCAAAATCTTGGTGTCGACGATCTTCTCGAACAGCTCAATGCCGTTGCAGAACTCGAAGAACTCACCGTGAACCCAACGGGCCGTGCCAAGGGCGTTGTTCTTGAAGCCAAACTCGACATTGGTCGTGGCCCTGTTGCCACGGTGCTCGTCGACAAAGGCACGCTCAAAGTAGGCGACCCAATTGTTGCTGGTGCAGCATGGGGCAAAGTACGTGCGCTCATTAACGACCGTGGCGAGCAAGTCAAAGAAGCTGGCCCTTCAACGCCAGTTCAAGTACTTGGTTTGTCTACTACGCCAAATGCAGGCGATGAATTCCGATGTGCACATAACGAAAAAACTGCTCGCACCGTGGGTGAGTCGCGTGAAATGCGTTATCGCGCTCTCAGCCAACGCGGCGATGCACGTGTACAACGTGGTGTGCGTTTGGAAGACATCTTTAGCCAAATTCAAGCTGGTGAAGTTGCCACGTTGAACCTCGTTATCAAGGCCGACATGCATGGTTCACTTGAAGCCCTCACCGAGAGCTTGCGCAAACTTGAGCGTCCGGAAGTCAAGCCAGCCTTCGTTCATCGCGGTGTTGGTGCTATTACCGAAAACGACATCACTCTTGCCGCAGCAACCAATGCAACTCTCATTGGTTTCAATGTGCGACCCGACCGCAAAGCACGCGACTTGGCAGAAGCCGAAAAAGTTGAAATTCGTACCTACGAAATCATCTACAAGTTGCTAGAAGACATCGAGCGCGCACTTGTGGGCATGCTCGCCCCTGAGTATGAAGAAGTAGTAACCGGTGAAGCCGAAGTACGCGAAGTATTCCGCGTGCCAAAACTCGGTGGAATCGCTGGTTGCCTTGTTCGCACAGGCGTCATCACTCGTGGCACCAAAGTGCGCTTCTTGCGCGATGGCGTCATCATTTGGAAGGGTTCTATTACCTCCTTGCGCAGGTTCAAGGAAGATGCACGCGAGGTTCGAGAGGGCTTTGAATGTGGTATAGGTTTGTCTGACTTCCAAGACTTGAAACCAGGCGACCTCATCGAAACCTTTGAAGAGCGTCTCATCGAAAGGGTATAACTCATGGCCGATCTCGAATTTTTCTTTGACCCGATTTGTCCGTGGGCGTGGATCACGTCTCGATGGGTCGATGAAGTGCAAAAGCAGCGTTCTTACGATGTCACCTGGCGCTTTATTTCGTTGCGCATGATCAACGAAGATATTGGCTATACGGAGTCCACCGAAGTGCACCGCCAGTCGCATTTCGTCGGCACGCAAATCATGCGTGCAGCGGCACTAGCCCGCGCAGAAGATGGCAACGAAGCAGTGGGCAAGTTGTACACCGCAGTAGGAACTGCTCTTCATAACAACAAGCAGCACGATGAAATGATGAACAACCCCACGTTCTTCCTCGTCGACGCGTTAAGTCGCGCCAACCTCAATGTCGATTGGGCCAAGGGCGCCGACAACGAAGAGTTCGATGCCGTTATTCGTGAAGAAACCGACCTAGCTTTCGCGCGCACAGGTAAAGGTGTCGGTACGCCGATCCTCACCTTTAAGCCTGGTCAGGCCAGTGAAGGCAGCTTCTTTGGGCCAGTCATTTCCGAGATTCCTCGTGGCGATGCTGCATTGAAACTGTGGGACGCCATTGAGCTCATTGCCACCTCTACAGGTATGGCAGAACTCAAGCGCTCCATTCGCTCAGCGCCGAATTTCAAATAAGAGTTATGCCGACTTCAAGTCGGCAATCACTTGGCTCCAGCGTTCTGGGTCGCTCTTGTATGGTGCGTAAAAACTAATGCGTTGAATCACATCGCTATAGCGGCGCCCAAGTTCGCTCGC
>Ga0208592_1000078_pt1 | contig 27858 bp, 26 predicted proteins | sample LakMenE18May10ns_FD_150712 | JGI IMG/M metagenome (GOLD analysis project Ga0208592, IMG submission 150712) | Freshwater microbial communities from Lake Mendota, WI - 18MAY2010 deep hole epilimnion ns (SPAdes) | ecosystem: Environmental > Aquatic > Freshwater > Lentic | place: Lake Mendota...
ACAGCGGAGGACTACAAAATAATGAAGAAAGAAATAGATGAAACCCTTCAGCGATTGAATGTGGAGCATCACAAAGCACAAAGCGAAATTGTCGACCTAGATAAAAAACTTGAACACATGATTCGAACCCTTTCTAACCTTGTAAACCTTTATGAGCAGGGCGATGTAGAGATTAAAAGAAAGTTGATTGGTTCGATATTTCCCAATAAGATGGTTTACGAAAAAAACTCAGTTCGAACCGTTGAACTGAACCCTGCCGTGGAGCTGATCTTCAGTAATGTCAAGCGTTCCAGAGGTAGAAAAAAGAGAAAGCACACCAATTTTGGTGTGCTTTCCCATAGAGTGGTGCCTCCAGGAATCGAACCAGGGACACAAGGATTTTCAGTCCTTTGCTCTACCAACTGAGCTAAGGCACCAGCTATTGGTGGGGCAAATTTAACACTTTTTTTTATTTCTATTCAAAAAGTCAGGTAAATTTCTTTGAAAGCTACTTAACTTTGTTTTATGAATCATGCAACGACCGCCTATTTACTGGATGCTGGAAACACGCAAGTGAAACTCGCGGAAGTAAAGAATGACTTGATTTCGAGTGTTAAACGCTTCGATTTAAACACCTTCCCTTGGTCAGATCTCAACAGTAACATTCCTATTTTGATTTCGTCTGTACTTTCTGATGAATGGAAAAATTCCATCGAAGATTTCTTTCGAAACAAGATATACATAAACGTTAACATGAAACTGCCATTTCAACTTGCTTACGAAACGCCGGAAACATTAGGAATTGATCGTTTGTGCAATATGGCAGGTGTCGCACGTAAAAACCCAAATAAACCTAAATTGGTTGTTGACTTAGGGACTTGCATAAAATGCGATTTCATGAATGATCAGCAGGTTTATGAGGGTGGCTCCATATCTCCTGGTTTAAACATGCGCGCTAAAGCGTTGCATTCTTTCACGGCCAAACTTCCGAACATTCCCGTTGATGCGCATGCCAAACTGATCGGAAAAAACACTCGGGAATCCATCACAAGTGGTGTTTTCAATGGCTGGGAAGCTGAAATAAAGGGACTCATTCAAGCATATAAATTGACCTACCCTGAATTAGTTGTTTACCTTTGTGGTGGAGATGCGAGGCATTTTGATTTCGATCAAAAAAGTAACATCTTTGTACTCGAACATTTAACCCTAGAAGGAATTCTAGAAATTTACCGCCTGAATGAAAATTCTCTTTAGTTTCCTAAGCATTTTTTCGTGTGCATCGATCTGGTCACAATCAACCACCAATCAACCTGCGTCTTTTTACGGATTGGGGGAAAGTTCGGCTCAAAATCATGGGATATTTGATGCACTTGGTAAAAATACCATCAACATCTTTGATTCCACTGTATTGAATTTCTACAATCCTGCCACTTACAATACCATGAGCACAGGAAATACCTTGTACTCTTTTGGAATCCAAAGTCGACTGTCACAATACGGTGAACAAGGGAATTCTCAAGTTGATTTCGCCGGAATGTTGGATCACATTGCTTTGGGCATGCGCATCAAGAAAAACATGGGACTTGCTTTTGGTTTGCGGCCATATGCAGCAAAAGGTTATCAAATCATCGATAAAACGTTTACTGGATTTGATTCCATTCAATACACCTACAAAGGCACGGGGGCGATTCAAAACCTTTTCGCAGGTTATTCCTACGGAATTGTTTACCGTCCAAAAACAAAGTTGTCTATTGGAGCAAATGCTTCCTACTTATTTGGCACGGTTTGTAATGAACGTCAGTCTCAGCTCGTTGCATCTGGTTCCACTCAAGGCGGATTAAATAAACAATCCATCATCCTTCGCTCTTTTCATTATGAACTTGGCGCTTACTTTCAACAACAAATTGGGAAAAATCATGCCATTAGCTTAAGTGGTGTTTTTACACCGAATCAAAAATATACTGGACACTACCAAGATGAGTTTTACACGGCAACGAACATCAATACGAGTTCAACCTACGACACACTTGCTTTCAGTCATAGTCCGATCAACATTCTTCAAAGTTCATCGCTGCAACTGGGATTTAACTACAGCCTTTTGCTGCCAAAAATGAAACGTCAAACGAGAGAGTTACATCCGCGCTTGAACATCATGGCTTCGTATTCCCAATTTGGAGCAACGAGTCACAATGCACTCGATTTGATTCCCGATTTCGGTTTGAATTCCTTCCAACGCGTGTCCTTCGGCGCTCAATATTGTCCAGAAACAAAGATGCTTGAAAACGTATCTACCTTAAAAGGATTAGAGAAAATCTCCTATCGTGTAGGTTATTATACTCAAACTCTTCCCTATTCTAAAAACGGCATTCAATATGAAGAATCTGCCCTTACTTTCGGACTTGGATTGCCCATTTTAGCACAAATGTCGGCATCATCGGTTAATTTTGGTATATGTTTAGGAAACCGAACGAGCAACCAAAGTACTGGATTGCAAGAACAATTCATTTCGTTTAATATTGGCCTAATTTTAGCGCCATCCAATTTTGACAAGTGGTTCAGACAACGAAAATTGGATTAAGCGTTCTTTTAAGTTTCGTTCTCATCGGAATCAGTTCCTGTGAAAATGACTTAGAGGAAATCGAACGCATCAGTTTTGATGCGAAATCTCCTGATGAGACAACAAAAAACCTGAAGATGATTTATTCTGATGACGGTTATGCTCGTGTGGAAATTTTCGCAAGCCTTGCCGAAACATTCCGAGGAAAAGAGGAAATTACGAAAATTAAGGATAGCTTAAAGGTTAACTTTTTCAATGAAAAAGGGGACATCGTTTCAAGATTGACCGCACTCTATGGAGAAATTAATTATACCAAAGGCCTTCTGATGGTGAAAGACTCCGTTCGACTATACAATTTCGAAAAAAAACAAACCCTAGAAACAGAAGCTTTGTTTTGGAATCAAAAGGACAGCATGATCTATTCGAAATCTTCGGTGATTGTCCGTTCACCAAAAGGCACTATCTTCGGCGAAGGTATTCGAACAAAGCAAGATTTCAGCAGGTATGAATTAATTAAACCTGTAGGGAAATTTCAAATGGATAATGAATTAGAATTCAATTAATATGAAGATTTACAACACCATCATGAGTTACTTCTGGTTAGCGGTTGCCACTGTTTCCTTTGTTTCGGTAACGTATTTGTGTTTCACAGAAGGATTTGACAAATATGTGTCAAATTATGTATTTACGGTTGTCGCATTAGCCACCTTTTTTGTAAAGCGCTGGATGATGAAGCGCGTGGGTAAGCATACCCAATTCATGCAGGAGCAAGCCAAAAAAAAAGATGCGTAAAACACCAAAAAGTGTAACTTTTTACGGTTTCACTTGTATTCTAACTGTATGAAATCGGTCACCCTCCTAATTTTAATTCTTTTATTCAGTTTTGGCATAAATGCGCAAAATTTTGTGCGCGGAAAAGTAGTTGATGAGCGAAAAACACCCATCCCTTTCGCAAAAATCTTTGTTAAAAATAGCGCTGACCAACGAACAGTTGCCGATGCGGACGGAAAATACGAATTGTCTTTGATGCCTGGTGAGTACTTTTTGGTGTTTTCCGCACTAGGATACCAAGACAGGGAATCTTATGTATCCATTTCCAACATTGATCTTCAGCGAGACATTCAATTATTTCCAGAGAAGGAACAGGATTACCAAGAAATTGTGGTCAACACGAAAAAAGGAAACATCGGACGAGAAATCATGCTTGAAGTGGTCAAGAGACGTGATCAAATGAACCCATGGAATTATCCCCATTCCACCGATGTATACATTAAGTCAACGGAACAAAAAGACGTCAAAATAAAAACACCGAAAAACAAAAACCAAGAAAAAACTACACAAGAGGAAGCATCAAATACAGCGGAAGACCCCTTGGAATCAAGTGAACCAAAAGCTCCTGCTTGGGTAGATAAAATGAATTTACTGGAGGTTCAATTAACACGGCATTATGCTCCGGGAAATAAAGTAAAAGAAATAAGAAACGCCTATACACTGCATGGTTCCGATCAATCGTTTTACTACAAAACGACGGTGAAATCAAATTTTAATTTCTTTGAGAATTTATTGCACTTGGATGACCTTCATCAAACACCCGTTAGTTCACCTATTTCGGTTCCTGGGATTCTCTCCTACAAATACAAATTGGAAGAAACGTATGTCGAAAATGGTTTGACGATTTGCAAAATCAAAATTTCGCCAAGAAATACGGCTACCACCACATTGGAAGGATACATCTATGTCATCGACTCCTTGTTTCTAATACAAAAATTGCAATTGACGATGAACAAAGGAAATTTGCTCATTTATGACCATTTTGAAATCGATCAAACTTTTTCTGTCGTAGGAGACACGATGTGCGTTCTTGACAAACAAGTATTAAATTATGGCGTTAAGTACAAAACAGAGTCTTCTGCTTGTCAAACCACCGCATTATTCACTCATTACAACTTTGACCCTGAGTTCAGTAAAAAGTTTTTCAGCACAGAGGTGGCCGTAACAACGCAGGAAGCATATGAAAGGGATACGAACTACTGGTCTAATACGAGACAAACAAGTTTGAGTCCTGAAGAGCAGCGATTTATCATCATCAAAGACAGTATCCGCGATTTTTATAATCGGAAAGAGTATTTGGATTCCGTTGATGCCATCTTTAATAAGATTAACGCCCTGAAAATCCTTTGGTTTGGAGTGGATCACCGTAATCGAGAGTTGAGGTACCAATGGTCTTTGGGGTCGGCGGCATCCCTCATACAACCATTTGGACTTGGTGGGCCACGCTTAAACCCAAGTTTTGACTATTTTAAAAAATGGAAAGATGAACGCTCTTTGGAATGTTATTCACGCATTTCTTATGGATTTTTAAACAAAGATGTCAAAGGTGATACCTGGTGGCGCTACCGCTTCGACCCCTTTCATTTTGGATTTGTGCGCTTTGCCATCAACCATGATTTTGATGTCATTCGTGGATATGACGCGATCACGCAAATATACAAACGAGACAATTTCATTGAAGCTACAAAAATGACTTTATCCGCAGATTATGAGGTTTTCAATGGGTTTTACGCCTATTCTTCCCTTGGATTTTCTGAGAGAAGAAGCCTTTCTGATTTTAAATTTTTAAACACCATCGACAACATCATTCCAAATAACGATCCAACAGAATTTAAACCTTACCAAGCGCTTATCGCTTACCTAGGATTTAGTTATACTCCAGGACAAAAATACATGCGAGAACCTTACCGTAAAGTCGTATTGGGGTCAGCATGGCCGACTTTCAGTGTAAACTACGAACGTGGCATTCCTAAATTATTTGGAAGCGATGTCGACCATGAATACCTACAGGTCGATGTGATGCAATCGTTTAAAATCGCCACTTTAGGAACCATGAATTACCGGCTTTCAGTCGGAAAGTTTTTAAGCGCAAGGCAATTGTACAACCCAGATTATAAATTCCAACGTAGAAGTGACCCTATTTGGTTTTCGAATCCACTTTACTCCTTTCAAGGACTTGATACGACATTACCGACAATTGACTATGTGTTCCAAGCACACGTCGTTCACCATGACAATGGAGCTATCCTAAATAAAATTCCTTATTTCAAGAAAACAAGAATTGGATTGGTAGCCGGAGCAGGTGCCATGTACGTCAAAGAATACAATTGGCAACATTACGAAGTTCTTGGTGGACTGGAACGCAACTTCAAGATGTCCAAAAGAAGGTTAAGGGTTGGAATCTATGGCGTAATTTCAGATGGAAATAACATCAAACCTACCTTCGACTGGAAGGTTTCCTTTGGGTTATTGGACGATCGAAACATGAAGTGGAATTTCTAGCCTTCTGATTCGGAGGATTCTTTTTTCTTTGGGAAATACCTTCTTTGTCGAATTAAAATCAAAATAACACCGGTTGAAATGCTGGCGTCTGCAATGTTCCAAATTGCTGGAAAAATTTGTTCGCCGCCGACTGCTGGCACCCATTTAGGCCAGTTTACATTGAATTGAAACATGTCCACAACACTTCCCAACATGAATCCTTGGTGTCGTAATTCTACCGGATAGTTAAACCCATAATCGGTGCATACACCTTTAATTCCAGAACCTGGAAGCTGGTTAAACGAATCACATGGATTTAAGGGGAAGAAAAAATCGTAGCACATGGAATCTATTAAATTCCCCGTTGCACCAGCTAAAATCAATCCAAATACGAGCAAAAACTCCAATGATGCGCCTTTCTTCGCTTGCTTGATTAAATAATAAACAATGAATCCAATGGCAATTAAGCGGAAAATGCTCAAAGCTAGTTTATGCCAAACACCTGATCCAAACGTTGTGCCGAAGGCCATTCCTGGATTCTCAATGTAATGGAGCACAAACCAATCACCAAACAGTGCTTGTGTTTCACCTGGTTCAAAACTCGACTTTATGTATACCTTCATCAACTGATCAAGGATCAACAAAACCAAAACCAATAAAAAGACGTAACTCAGCTTTTTCCTCACTATTTTTGCGCGTTTTTCGCGTCAATACTCATGGTTGCATGCGGAACGAGGCGAAGCCTTTCTTTTGGAATTAATGTACCATTCACTCGGCAAATTCCGTATGTTTTGTTTTCAATGCGCATCAAGGCAGCTTGTAAACTCTGAATGAATTTCTCCTGACGTGCTGCTAATTGAGCAACCTCCTCGCGGGACAAGGTCTCGGATCCGTCTTCCATCATGTTAAAGGTACGTCCTGTATCGTCTGTACCGTGATCATCGTTGTGTGACAAGGAGCCAATTAACAAGGTGTAGTCTATTTGAGCCTCTTTTAATTTATTTAAAATCAAATCTTTGAACTCCTCAAGATCTGCATCTGAATACCTATTTCTTTCTTTATTCATAACCTAATTCTTACAATTCATCCCTGAAAATCAAGGAAAGCAAATATATCATTTTTACCTAAAAACCTCAACCAAATTTGAATTAATTTCATGTTAATTCGGTCATTTTGAACAAATGTTGCGAGTTATTCACAATCATACTATGTACCCGTGAGAAAAAAGTAACTTCGTACTATGATTCGTCTGTTCTTAGACAACCGAACTGCGGTTTTATTATTGCTGCCTTTTATCATTGGCCTCTACGTGATTGGAACCGTATTTAGCGTGGACCAAGAACACTTGCAACGTGCCAATGGTATGTTTTTTTACCCGACTGAAACGGGTGGTTTCTGGACGTATTTCATTCAATCTTTTCTGATTCTTTCCAATGCGGTTTTATTGAATGCTGTATTTAATAGCCACGAATTTTTGGACAAAAACACCTACATCATCAGCTTGATCTATGTCGTCATGACCCCGATGTTTGTTCCGCTCAATCAGTTCAGTCCGGTGCTGTTTGCTCATTTTTTCATGATTGCCACCTTAAGTGTTATATTTCACCTGAAACAAAACACCGATGGAAAAATGACCGTTTTTAATGCCGGTGTGCTCATCAGTTTTGCCATCATTGCCCTACCTTACCTTTTGATTTTAATTCCATTTATCCTAATCATGAACGTCATCATACGTCCCTTTTTGTGGCGAGAGTTATTCTTGTGCCTAGCAGGGATGAGCATTCCATTGATTTACTATTTCAGTTACTTATTTCTATTCGATCAATTTCAGTTTCATTGGTCCTTTCCAAACTGGTCTTTTCACCAATATAGCAAAGCATGGAATGAATACCCAATGGCTATTTTGTTCTTTATCCTACTTTTAATAAGCCTTTTCAGTTTGGGTGCACGCATGTTGAAATCATCACTAAGGTTGAAGAAACAAATTCAGATGTTGGGACTTCTATTTACGGCCTTAATCTTCATTGGGAGCCTTGATTTTTATTTAAGCGGAACCTTGACTTACTTATCGTTAGCCATTATACCACTAAGTTATTTCCTTACCTATGCCTTTTTAAGTAAACGTTCGGGTATCCTTGCAAATATTTTTTTCTATTTAACTGCTTTGTATTCCTTCGTGAAATTTTTTATAAGCTTCACGTGAAAGCAGTTTAATTGATTAATTTTGAACCATAATTTAAGATAAAGATGAAATTTGGAGTAGTAACGTTTCCTGGCTCAAATTGCGATCAAGACATGGTCTATGTTTTGAAAGACATGTTAGGACAACAAGTAGAGCAATTGTGGCATAAGGATACAGACCTTAAAAATGTAGACATGGTGATCATTCCTGGTGGATTTTCCTACGGAGATTACTTGCGCTCAGGTGCGATCGCGAAATTTTCACCCATTATGAGCGAAGTCATTCGACATGCTGAAAAAGGTGGCTACGTAATGGGGGTGTGCAATGGATTCCAAATTTTAACCGAATCCGGCTTATTAGAAGGCGCACTTCTTCACAACAACACACAGAAATTCATCTGTAAAAACGTATTTTTAACTCCTGCCAGCTCAAGCGCCGCTCCTAGTCAGGATTTAATCAAGACACAAGCATACAAAATTCCAATTGCACACGGCGAAGGTCGTTTCTTTGCGAGCGATGATACCATCAAATCCATTCAAGACAATGATCAAATTTTGTTTCATTATTCTGATGAAAATGGACTCGTATCAGATGCTGCAAATCCAAATGGATCGTTGTATTCCATTGCTGGAATAAGCAATAAAGGCAAAAACGTTTTCGGAATGATGCCGCACCCTGAAAGAGCCGCGGACATGCACCTTGGCAACAAAGATGGCGTTGCTATTTTTGAATCGATTTTAAATCATTGTTCATGAAAGTTCTCCTATTAGGATCCGGTGGACGCGAACATGCGCTTGCATGGAAAATTGCACAAAGTTCCATTTTAGATGAGTTATTCATTGCACCTGGAAATGCCGGAACCAAGAAACATGGTAAAAACATCGATTTATCGACAACAGATTTTGAAGGGATAAAAATATTTGTCATTGAAAATCAAATCGATATGGTCATCGTTGGACCTGAAGAACCCCTTGTTAAAGGGATCTACGATTTCTTTCAAGCAGATGAACAATTAAAAAAAGTTGGTGTCATTGGACCGAGTCAATTTGGTGCTCAACTAGAAGGTAGTAAAGATTTCGCGAAAGCATTCATGGCGCGTCATGCCATTCCAACGGCGAAATACGGAACATTTACGGCTGAAACAATCAACCAAGGACTTGCTTTCTTAAGTGCGATGAAAGGTCCATATGTGTTGAAAGCGGATGGATTAGCAGCTGGAAAAGGTGTACTAATTCTCTCTGATCTCGAAGAAGCTAAAAACGAACTAAAGAGCATGTTGCTGGATGAGAAATTTGGCGAAGCAAGTAGCAAAGTGGTCATTGAACAATTTTTAGACGGAATTGAGTTATCCGTTTTCGTGTTAACCGATGGTGAATCGTTTAAATTACTCCCGGAAGCAAAAGATTACAAAAGAATTGGTGAAGGTGATACAGGATTGAATACAGGTGGTATGGGAGCAATTTCACCCGTTCCTTTTGCCGACGCAAGTTTCATGGACAAAGTTCACAACCGCATCATTGTACCAACAATAAAAGGCCTTAAAACCGAGAAAATTACGTACAAAGGATTTGTGTTTTTTGGCTTGATCAACGTCAAAGGTGATCCCTACGTAATTGAATACAATTGCCGCATGGGTGACCCTGAAACAGAAGTGGTTATCCCAAGGTTAAAGTCAGATATCCTTGATTTATTCGAAGGCGTTGCGAGCAACACACTTTCCGAAAGAGACATTCAATTCATTGATAAAAGTGCCGCTACGGTTATGATGGTTTCTGGAGGCTACCCTGGCGATTACGTGAAAGGAAAATCGATTTTTGGCTTGAACAGCATTGTTGACAGCATCGTTTTCCATGCTGGAACAAGTGCTGATGGTCCTTCTGTATTGACAGCGGGCGGAAGGGTATTGGCAGTGACTTCTTACGGTAAAAACTTGGAGGCAGCACTTGACAAATCGTATGATTCCATTTCCAAAATCAATTACGACGGTGCATATTACCGCAAGGACATCGGTCAAGATGTACTGTAAAAATCGGATTCTAATCCCTAAATTATGAGTGTAGATTTCATCATCATTCTAATTTCCATTCTCGCTTCCGCTTTCTTTTCAGCAATGGAGCTAGCATTTCTTTCATCGAATCGACTTCGAATTGAAGTCATGAAAAAAAACCGCTCCCTAAAAAGCCGAATTATTGGCTTGTTTTTCCACCGCGAATCTACCATGATTGCTTCGCTTTTAATGGGAAACAACATTGCCCTAGTTATGTACGGTATCGCCGCTGCTCGTGTGCTCAATCCATTCTTTGTAAACCTGGGCGTTACAGATGAAATCATTCTATTGATTCTGCAAACCATCACATCGACAATCATTGTGTTGGTCACAGCCGAATTTCTACCAAAAGCGTTGGTTCAATTGAATCCAAATCGATTCTTAGACATCACGCTTGCACCGATGTTGATTTTGTACATTCTGTTATATGTTCCTACTCAAATTATATTATTTTTCAGTTACATCATTCTTAAATTATTTGGTTCCAGTCAAGAGCAGTCAGCGAGGGTGTTTTCGAAAGTTGACCTAGAACATTATGTAGATGAGCTAAGTTCTCGAATCAAAGATGAAGAGGAATTTAGCAATGAAATGCTGATCCTCCGGAACGCACTTGATTTTTCCAATATCAAAGCTAGGGACTGCATGATTCCAAGAACCGAAATCATCGGAGTGGAAATCGAAGAAAGCATCGATGAGGCGAAAAAGTTGTTAATCGACAAAGGACTCTCCAAACTCATCGTTTATCGAGATGACATTGATAACATCATTGGCTATATCCATTCTTTTGATTTATTTTCACAACCCAAATCCATCAAGCAAATATTAAAACCCATTAGTTTTGTTCCAACCGTTATTTCGGGCAAAGAACTGTTGGAGAAGTTTACCAAACAAGCGGGAAATTTTGCAGTAGTGACAGATGAATATGGCGGGACAGCTGGAATCATCACATTGGAAGATGTCATCGAAGAAATATTTGGTGAAATTGAAGACGAGCACGACAAGGAAATTTGGTTAGAAGAAAAAATCAATGAATCTGAATTTTTATTTTCCGCACGAATCGACATTGATTATTTAAATGAAACCTTTAAACTTTCACTGGAAGAATCCGAAGAATACGACACCTTAGCTGGACTTATTATTCATCACATTGAATCCATTCCAACCCAAGGAGACAGCGTTCAACTCGAAAAATACCGCCTAGTGGTAGAAGAGGTTTCAGATCGGAAAATTGAAACCGTTCGGCTTTTCATTGAATCCTAATTGCCTGCAGAAATGATTGAAATCAAGGAATACGATGCGGTTATTTTTGACATGGATGGGGTACTGATCGACTCAGAACCTCTTTGGAAAATTGCGATGGAAGAAGTGTTTCATGCGCTTGGCTCCACATTGAAAAAAGAAGATTTTCAAAAAACCGTTGGCTTGCGAATTGATGAAGTAGTGCATTTTTGGAATCACCATGAAAATTGGGGAATCTCAAATGAATCCGAAATCGAAGAAGCCATCATTGTTAAAATGATTGAGCTCATTTCAAAAAACGCTCAACCGTTAAGCGGTGTCATTGAGACCTTGACTTTCCTAAAAAATAAAGAACTAAAAATTGGCCTGGCAACTTCCTCCTCAAGCAGGTTAATCAAGGTCGTATTGGCCGAATTGAACATTGCTCGTTTTTTTGACTTTGTTCATTCCGCTGAAAACGAAGCATATGGCAAACCTCATCCTGCGGTATACGTAAAAGTTGCAGAGGTATTAAACGTTTCTCCAACGAAATGCTTGGTGATCGAGGATTCATTTAACGGCGTCATCGCTGGAATTGCTGCAAAAATGAAAGTTGTTTGCATTCCCGAAAAAACACACTTCCCAAATCAACGATTGGCAGTAGCCGATTTTCATTTTGAAACTATGAACGACTTCTTGTTGGAAATACAAGATTAGAACACACGTCCATTTGGATTGCTTTTGTATTTTTGTAAGGCATGGAAGATTCATTTGATTACCGAGACGAGGCTGAAAACAACGGCGAACAGGAAATTGATAAAGTCCTGCGCCCAAAATCGTTGAGCGACTTTGCTGGACAACCATCTGTTGTTGAAAATTTGGAAGTCTTTGTTCGGGCTGCTCAATTGCGAAATGAACCCCTTGATCACGTTCTTCTTCACGGTCCACCAGGATTGGGAAAAACTACCCTTGCAAACATTATTGCGAATGAATTAGGTGTTGGTTTCAAAGTTACCTCAGGACCCGTTCTGGATAAAGCAGGAGATTTAGCAGGATTGTTGACCAACCTTGGAGTTGGTGATGTTTTGTTCATTGATGAAATCCATCGCTTGAGTCCTGTCATTGAGGAATACTTATATTCAGCCATGGAGGATTATGTCATCGACATCATGCTCGACTCTGGAGCAAATGCGCGAAGCATCCAAATCAACCTAAATCCATTCACCCTAATTGGCGCAACAACACGCTCGGGACTTCTCACCTCTCCCCTACGTGCACGATTCGGTATCAACTCACGCTTGGAATATTACGATTCCAAAACACTTACATCCATCGTTGAACGCTCCGCTCACCTCCTTCACATTGAAATTGATGAATCCGCAGCATTTAAAATTGCTAGTCGGAGCCGTGGAACACCGAGAATTGCCAACGCATTACTGAGACGTGTTCGAGATTTCGCCCAAATCAAAGGAAGCGGGAAAATCGACGAAGAAATCACAGAGTTTGCTCTAAAAGCATTGAATGTCGATGAAAATGGACTGGATGAAATGGACATCAGGATTTTAAAAGTGATCATCGACAAATTTGGTGGTGGTCCGGTTGGACTCAGCACCATCGCTACGGCGATTGGTGAAAATGCAGGCACCTTGGAGGAAGTCTACGAACCATTTTTAATTCAAGAAGGATTCTTGATGAGAACCCCTCGTGGCCGAAAAGCCACGGAAAAAACATACCGCCATCTCGGAAAGGACATCGGATGGACGCAAGGTGGACTTTTCTAAATGATTGCAAAGCACCAGTATAAACATTTCATTTCAACCAAAGCAAAAGAACTTGGGTTTTTCCACATTGGTTTTTCAAAAGCAGATTTTTTAGAAGAAGAGGCGCCTCGTTTGGAGAACTGGTTGGACCAAAATTACCATGGGGAAATGGCCTATATGGCCAATCACTTTGATAAACGATTGGACCCAAGGTTACTGGTTGATGATGCAAAAACGGTGATTTCCCTGCTTTTCAATTATTACACAAACGAAGAACAAGTCGATCCCGAAGCACCAAAGATTTCAAAATATGCCTATGGCGATGACTACCACGATGTCATAAAAGCAAAATTAAAAGAACTGATCGCCTACATTCAAGATGAAATAGGTGAAGTGAATGGACGAGGATTTGTAGATTCCGCACCGGTCATGGATAAAGCGTGGGCAAAAAAAGCAGGGATTGGCTGGCTTGGAAAAAATAGCAATTTAATTCACCCAAAAAAAGGTAGTTTTTTCTTTATAGCCGATTTAATCATCGATTTGGAAATCGAAGCCGATGGTCCCATCAAAGATTACTGTGGCACATGTACGCGTTGCATCGATGCTTGTCCGACAGATGCCATTATTCAACCCTACGTTGTGAACGGCTCAAAATGCATTTCTTATTTAACCATTGAACTCAAGGACGAATTATTGCCCTCCGAATTCAAAGGGAAAATGGATAATTGGATGTTTGGTTGCGACATTTGTCAGGATGTTTGTCCCTGGAATCGCTTCTCTGTTTTGCATCAAGAAGAACGATTTCAAGCAAAGCCATCGCTGCTAGAATTAAGTAAAAAAGATTGGCTTGATCTTCAAGAGGAAGGGTTTCAAATCCTTTTTAAAGGAAGTCCAGTGAAACGAACGAAATTTTCTGGGTTAAAAAGAAACATTACCTTCCTAAATTTACCCTAGGATGTGAAGATTAAATGTTGAAATTTCTGCTTAGTTTGTCCGTTCATTCATTGAAGTTTTTAACTTTGTTCAGAGTCAACTTAGACGATTTATACAACGCATACCTTAAGAAATAGAAATGGAACAGAAAAAAGAAGTCGTCATTATTGGAGCCGGTTTGGTTGGATCACTTTGGGCAGTTTACATGTCTAAAGCGGGCTATAACGTAACCATTTATGAAAGACGTTCAGACATTCGTAAAGCTGAAATAAGTGCGGGTAAATCAATCAATCTTGCCCTTTCCGTCCGCGGATGGACTGCACTCGATGCCGTTGGTATCGGTGATGAAATTCGCAAAATCGGAATTCCAATGTATGGAAGAATGATGCATGATTTACAGGGTAATTTAACGTATCAACCATATGGAAAAGAAGGTCAAGCGATTTATTCCATTTCAAGAGGACGCACGAATGCCGTTATGATGGACATGGCCGAAAAACACGGAGATGCCACTATTCATTACAACCACGAATGCAAAAAGGTAGACCTGAAAGCGGGTATCGTTACCCTCACCAATACGCTGACAAACGAAGAGTTTACCGTTCAAGCGGACCTCGTTTTTGGTGTGGATGGTGCCTTTTCTGCAGTGCGGTATAATTCCTTTCAAAAAATCAATCGCTTTAATTACAGTCAAAACTTTGTGTCCGATGGATACCGCGAGATTTTATTGCCTGCAAATGAAGATGGATCTTATAAATTGGATAAAAATGCCTTGCACATTTGGCCAAGAGGGCGCTTTATGCTCATGGCAATGGCGAATGAAGACGGATCCTTTACGTGTACCTTATTCATGCCGCATGAAGGTGGCGAAAATGCGTTTGACAAGCTGACTTCCCGTGAGGCAGTAAATAATTTCTTTCAAACAACTTTCCCGGATTTCTATGAAATGATGCCGAATATTGCGGACGCTTGGGAGGATCATCCATTATCGAACTTAGCGATTATCCGCTGTTATCCTTGGAGCCATGGTAAAGTTGCTTTGATGGGAGATGCTGCTCATGCCACTGTACCGTTCTACGGACAAGGAATGAATGCAGGATTTGAAGATTGTACGGTAATGAATCGCCTCATGAACAAACATAAGCACGATTGGACTGCTATCTTTGAAGAATACAGCATCGAACGCAAACCTGATGGCGATGCTTTGCAAGATTTGTCTTTGGATAATTACTTCGTGATGCGTGACTACGTGGCAGATCCAGCTTTTATACTGCGTAAGAAAATCGAAGCAAAATTCAGCGAACTACACCCAGAACGCTGGTTGCCATTATACTCCCAAGTGACGTTTAGCAACATCCGCTACAGCGATGCGTATCGACAAGGGAACATCCAAAATGAAATCATGGACGAAATCATGTCCTTGCCAAACATCGAATCTGAGTGGGATTCAAAAATCGTCATGGATATTTTGCTTGAAAAAAGTGCTGACTTTAAATTTTAACTATGAGTAAATACCTGTTCGCATGGTTCATTTTCACGAGTGCCCTTAGCTTTGCACAAGGTGGTTTTGAAAAATCCAAAAAAAAAGGAAATGATTACATGGTTGTGAGCAATCATGGCATACAATTCTCCATTGGACCAACCTATAATTTTCACACGAAACCTATTCTAGGAGAATTAACAGCTTCCAATGGTGCGCGAGGAAATTATAGCATCACTCCAAAAAGTCAATTAGGTTTTTATGCTGAATTCGGAATGGTGCATTTTCCAAAATGGAAAGGGACTCCCATCAAAGCGTTGAAAAAAAGCCGCATCATTGATTATTTCGATTGGGGACTTGGTTATAGCCTTTATCGAGGAACAGAACAAACAGAAATTACCTATAAAAACGCATTTGGCGAGGTGATTAATACGATGAAAGGAACGGGACAATTTAACAACGGTTATTTATACGGCCGATACAGTGCACATACACTGGTTTACTTCGGAAAGAAAAAAATTGTCAAAGTAAGAAAACACTTTGTGGACAATAGCATCGGAATCAATTTCAATTATTGCATCTCCCCTGGCGACTCCTTGTACAAAGATGATTTCACAAGTTACATGTCCCCTCAAGTTTTCCAAGGAAATACCGATCAGAAATTACGCATTCAATTCGATTACAGCCTAGGGATTGGTATCCGTTTGAACAAAGCATGGATGTTCGTACCCAGCGTTACGATCCCAATTGTAGCCGTGAAAAATTGGTATGGATTTAATTCTTATTTGCACTGGTATTCCTCAGGTTATTGGCCCATTCAAGGTCAAATAAAGTTCATCAAACTTTTCGAAAAACCTAATAAGTGTGGTGTTTACAGTACGCCGGAGGATAAGGATATGCAAAAACAATATGAAATGCAGAACTAAACTGCTAAGATTTCCATTCCTTTAAAATCATTTTTGGAAGTTTTTTTCGAAACCGTTTCATGACGGAATCGCGATCCGATACATTGGCACATTTCAATAGGCTTCGTCCAATAATCTGATGATTCAGGTCATAAATGGTAAATTCGAAGGTCACCGAAGTAGCTTCATCTCGGTAAATGTGATAGATACTCGACATTTCTAACATTTCCTTAATGGGAATGTTAGATTCTGAAGCTTTAAATCGACGGTCATATCCCCTCACATTTAATACCACAATTGCATCAATGCCTTTCGATAGAATGATTTTACGAATGGAATCATTTAACAAGTCAACCATCGCTTCTCCTTGTTTCAAAACATTGAATGAAGGCATTGCTTTGTAGCCATTTTGCTGAAGCAACTCAACTAAATTTAGTTCCATTGCATAGCGGTCTTCATTTTTTTCAAACTGTCCAACAACAAGCGCATTTTTAAACTTGATTTGTTGTCCATACGAAAAGGAGGAGACAATCAAAAATAGAGATAGAAGAACTTTCATCTTAGTTAAATTAAAAAACCTCGCGTGCAATTTCTTGCACAGAAGTTGAATTGGACATGGTATAATAGTGAATGCATGGTACTCCATGCGCCTTTAATTCTTTTGATTGTTGAATTCCCCACTCAATTCCTACTTGTTCAACGGCTTTATTATCCTTGCATTTAAGCAATTCGTTGGATAATTCAATCGGGTAATCGATGTGAAAGAATTTAGGCAAAAAAGAAATATGAGCCAAGGTTTTTACTGGCTTAACCCCTGGGATAATTGGCACAGTAATCCCTACTGCTCGACAAGCATCAACAAAACGAAAAAACTTTGAATTGTCAAAAAACATTTGAGTCACAATATAGGAAGCACCTGCATCTACTTTCCTTTTGACGTTTAATAAATCCGTATCCAAATTCATCGCCTCAAAGTGCTTTTCCGGGTAACCGGCCGCTCCAATACAAAAATTGGTGGGTTCCAATTGAACGTCATCCATCATGTAATTTCCTTTGTTCATGTCACTTATTTGATGTATTAAATCAACAGCAAATGCATGGCCCTCTTTGTGCGGACGAAAATTACTTTCTGTTTTAATGGAATCACCTCGTAAGGCCAAAACATTGTCGATCCCTAAAAATTGCAAATCAATTAAGGCATTTTCCGTTTCTTCCTTACTAAATCCACCACATATTAAATGAGGAATGGCATCCACATCGTATTTATTCATGATGGCTGCACAAATCCCTACTGTACCTGGTCGCTTGCGAATGGCGATTTTTTCTAATAAACCATTCTCCCGTTCCTTGTAAATGAATTCCTCACGATGGTAGGTCACGTTGATGAATTTAGGCTTAAATTCCATTAACGGGTCGATTCCTTCATAGATCGATTGAATGCTTTTTCCCTTTAATGGAGGAAGTATTTCAAAAGAGAAAAGAGTGTCCTTAGCGTTTTGTATGTGATCTGTTACCTTCATAATTTTATTAGCGTCTGCAAAGATAGTGCTTTCAGCAGTTCCCCGCTAATTCTCCTGCGTTTCTTCAATGGCAGCAAGAATCAAATCCGCTGCTTTGTTTAATTCTTCCTCTGTGATGTTCAATGGTGGTGACAAGCGAAAGCTATAGGGATGTGATAAAAACCAAAAAGTTAAAAGTCCCTTTTCCATGCATTTAGCTACCACTTTTTCTACTCGTTCTGCATTCACCATGTCGAAAGCAAACATCATCCCAACCCTTCGGATTTCGATTAATTCAGCGTGATTAGCAAATCTACTCTCAAACCTTGCTGCTTTCGCTTCTATTTCTTGCCAATTCAATTCCGTTTTCATGACTTGTACTGCCGCTGCTGCCGCTGCACAAATAACGGGATGACCACCAAAGGTCGTGATGTGTCCAAGCATCGGTGAATGGGTGAATTCCATTAATTTTTTCTGTGAGGAAACCAATGCGCCAATGGGCATTCCTCCTCCCAATGCTTTTCCTAGGGTTAAGATATCAGGTACTATGCCGAAATGTTCAAAAGCAAATAACTTTCCAGTTCTTCCCATTCCACATTGAATTTCATCCAAAATCAATAAGGCTCCTACCTCATCACATCTTTGACGCAGTGCTTTCATAAACGTTACACTTGGCTTGCGAACACCTGCATCTCCTTGAATCGTTTCAAGTATGACCCCGGCCGTTTTGGATGTGATGCGTTCTAATTCAATGATTTGATTGTGTTGAAGAAATTGCACATCAGGCAATAAAGGACGAAACGCTTGTTTTTTAAGCTCGTTTCCAGAGACACTCATGGAACCATGTGTACTTCCATGATATGATCCTCGAAAAGAAATTAATTCCGTTCTTCCTGTATACCTTTTCGCCAATTTTAGTGCCGCTTCAATAGCTTCCGTTCCTGAATTTACGACATACACACCATCCAAGGAACTGGGTAAAACTTCCAGTAATTCCTTGACCAATAATTGCTGTGCATCTTGAATGAATTCTCCATACACCATCACATGCAAATACTTGTCAATCTGAGATTTCAATGCTTCAACGACCTTTGGGTGACGATGACCAATGTTATTTACGGCAACACCAGAAATCATGTCCATATAAGCTTTTCCGCTCTTGTCGTATATGTAAATTCCTTCCGCTCGCTCTACTTCAATGAGAAAAGGGAATGGTGTGGTTTGACCAAGATGATTGAGGAAGAATGCGCGTTCTGACATCATTTGTCTAAAATTTCTAAAATAGGTGTGCCTGTCATTGCTCCAGATCGTTGCAAATTCAATAGATGAATCAACGTTGGCGCGATATCCACAATTTGAATGGGACGGAAACAGTCCTTGGCTGATATATTTGCACCATACCAGAGTAAGGGCACATGTGTATCATAATTAAAAGCGGAGCCGTGACTAGTTCCTGTATGGGCCTTTGGTTCATCTGTTTCTTGCGCTAAATATCCCGGTTGCAGCATAAAGATAAGGTCCCCACTTCGTTCCAAATCAAATCCTTTTTGGATCATTTGTCCCCATTCATCCAAGGTCACGTTTCCGGAAATGAGCGCTGATTTCGTTATGGCTAATTTGACTTCTGGCCATTGCCTAATGTACTCAACCATTACTTCTGAAACGTTTTTTGCATTCAATTTAAGAGAATCCATCCGTGTTCGGTTCAAATAGATGTTTTGATTTTCTTCCTTTTCTATGAGGTCAGCACCAAATTGACTGACTAATACAGAACGCAAGGATGCCAAGCGCTCATTTAAAAAGAGATACCCACCTGGCATTTTTAAATCCACTAACATCTGAGGTACCGGAACAACGGCATGATCAGCCGTTAAAAACACAACGAAACCATCTTTTCCAAACTGGGATTCCAAATGTGAAAGTAATTTTTCCAGTTGACGATCCAGTCGCGCATACATGTCTTCCATTTCCAGCGAATAGGGTCCGAATGCATGTCCAGCAATGTCCGGAGTTGAATACGAAATACATAACATATCCGGTTTATGGTCCGCACCTAATTTTTCCCGAGCAATGGCCTCTATTGCCAAGTCCGTTAATAACTCGTTAGCGAAAGGTGAAACCGTAAACAATTTATTGGCATTGTTCGAAACCAACGCCATTTCCTTGAAATCATAGGGAAAGGTCGCTGTTTTTTTACCTCCTAAAATCACTTCGTATGGACTTTCATCAATGGATTTATAGTTTGTTTTTGGATACAATAAATCCCATTTTTTCAAATATTTATCCGCATTTTTTGACTCATTAAACTGACTTAACCACTTTGGTAATTCTGACTTATAATAGGTACTTGTGATGAATTTCCCACTGGAATAATCATACCAATAAGAACCATCACTTAAATGTCCACCTGGCAAAATAGCACTACGATCCTTTATCGAAACGGAAATTACTTTCGATTCTGGAGAAGACATTTTCAATTGATCTGTAACGGTATACGTTCTTAAGTTTTTGGGCGAAGATTGGCCTTCCGAAGAAATGCTTCCTATCGTTTGAACGCTTGGATCGAACACGCAATTGACCATGGTTTTGGTTTGACGTTGGTACCAATCATTTGCGACAATACCATGATTCGAAGGAGTTGTTCCAGTATAAATCGAGGCGTGTCCGGGTCCTGTATAAGTTGGGACATAATTGTAAAGAGTGTTCCGGCAATTAAGTCCCTTATTTAAAAAACGATTAAATCCACCCGAGCCAAAATGATGCTGAAAACGATATAAATAATCGTAGCACATTTGATCAATGACGATTCCAACAATGATTTTTGGTTGTTTTTGCGCCGTTACTTGTCCACTTAACGAACATAAAACGAGTAATATGCTTAGCCCCATGTTTTTCATGACTCAAATTTAAGCAATACACAAGGATTTATAAGCAACCTTTCGTAACTTCGACACGTCTAAAAACAAATTTTTCAATTATGAAACAAATTTTATTCATTGGTTTACTCTTAACTAGTTTGATTTCTTTCGAAGTCAAATCCCAAATTATTGTAAATGTTACGAATGTGAGCGCACCAGGACTATGTGATGGTGTGGCTTATGTTGATACAAACAACTTGGTTACCGCTGCTAGCTTGACATGGATGCAAGGGACTACGATCATCCAGAATGGTGGATACATGTTGAATAATTTGTGTGCTGGACAATACAACCTCATTTTTACGGGTGGTGGATTTACTTCAACTTCACAGTTCACTATTGGTACAAATGCTACTAATCCTTGTTCTGGTTTCGCGATTTTCTGCAGCAGCACTCCGACATCTGGAGCAACTATTTGCGATGGTTCGGTGTCAGTTACAGCAGTGGGGGGATCAGCACCTTATACTTATCAATGGTCAAATGGCGGATTGATCACTACCCCAACAGTGAATAATTTATGTATTGGAACTTATTCGGTAATGGTTGTTGATGCGAATGGTTGTTCAGCAACTTCAGCTGCAACAGTGGTAGTAGATTCAACAATCGCAAATCCATGTGCAGGGTTTTATGTGAATTGCTCAAATATCGACGCAACTAGTTCTACAGCTTGTGATGGTTCAGCAACAATTAATATTGTTGGTGGTACGAATCCATACACGGTACAATGGTCTAACGGATCTACTGCTCTAAGTATTGGAAATTTATGTGTTGGTAACTACACTGTTATGGTACAAGACAACAATCAATGCACATTCAATTGGTCTTGTACGATTGGGAATTCTTCTACAAACATTGATTCGGTAACCGTTATTGGTAACCTTGCAACAGGATCAAATGTCATTGGGACATTGAGTTCAGGCTGGATGTATAACTGTACCATTGATTTAGCAGCATTGGACACCGCTTATATGGTTTCTGCTTCTTTCGGGAATACCATGTTTACGCAAGATTCTTTGTACACAACTTGGTATTTGGTTGATACGAATGGAAACAGCATGTTTGTGAATTACAACTACTCAGTTCCTTTTGGAACAACAGGTTTGTATAATTTAATTTTACAACTGTATTGTCCCATCAAATCTCAACCTGTTTACTACAACATCATTTCCGTACTTAACCTTGAAGAAGCTGGAATTGAAGGCAACAGCTTATCAGGATTAAACATTTTCCCAATGCCTGTTCAAAACAGTTTAAGCATTGGAAACATTCAAGAATGCGCTGATTTCATGCTCATCAACATGGAAGGAAAAACATTGCTTGAAGGAAAATTGACACCAGGAAACGTTAGCATCGACATGAACAACGTTGCGAAAGGAACGTACATCCTTCAAGTGAAAAATACTCAAAACGCGTTTACCTACCGAGTAATCAAATAATCGGGTAAACTCTTATCAAAAGGGGCTGGAAGAAATTCCAGCCTTTTTTTTGAGTCAATGTTTATACGAAGGAATATACTGGGAAAGTTATCCCACAAAAAAAGGGAACCGAAGTTCCCTCTAAAATATAATTCTGATTAACCCTACCCTTTTCCTGACTTAACAGCTGGAACACTCGGTTTAGCTGGACTAGTAGGTGTTGGTGTTTGTATTGGCTTTGAGGGAGCCGGCACAGTAACCGATGGTCGAACAGGATTTACCTGAACTGGATTCGTAATGGATGGTCTACTGACAGGTGTTTCCGGTGTCGAATTAAACCTGTTTGGTTCTGTGTTTGGTCTGCTTATGGAAGGATTTTCCTCTCGATTCATGTTCGGTTTTTGAGGCTCCATCGGCAGGGGAGTATTTCCTGTAGCGGGTGCCAAATTTTGCTCAGGAAAAATCAACTCATTCGTATGTAATGCCGGTCTGTTAATCGTACCTAATACCGTTTCTCTCGGATTCGGTCTCGATGGTGTTGGAACTTGATTTGGAGCAATGTTTAAATAACCTTGATCAAAAATACATCCGCCCATTTCATCTGCAGAAATGCCCATTGATTGACATTTTGAACGTGCATTGTCGCGTTGGGTTGGATTTAAATCAGCCACCGTAAGGTGAACCATTGGAAAACGACGATCCGTATAATATTCCGTCGAGGTTCCTGGAGCATAGTCGAAAAGCGTTGTTTGACTCGTCACGCGCCAATCCTCCGCGAAATCCTTTGCTAAAAATGCCAAATATTCTTTTTCTGCTATGTTAGATGCCTGCTCCAAGGATGAATTTCCGAAGGTCGAAAAAGCCATATAGTTGGGTCTTTGTCGGTCCATGTTTCTTCCTTGAAAATCATCATCCGCAATGCCGTTCGCATTTCCAAGTAGGCCTTGAAAATTGGAACGATCACATTCAAAAACGTGTACCGTCGTATTGACAAAACCAAAAGCACCGGAGGAACGTACATCAAGAATGACCATTTCACCTGTTGGCCATGAAATCGTATAATTCCTACCTTCAAATCGGATTACGCCACCATTTGGCAAGAAATAGGTTCTGCCTTGAAGTTGAAGCGGCATTCCATTCAAACGTAAATTCCCGTTGAACTGATCAGGCTTGGTACTGGCGTAATAGCAAACGCGGTCACCCGAAACATTCATTGCAACGGCCGCGTTTAAGGAGAAATTATCGGATTGGGCTTGTTGCCTTGTCTGCACTTCAAAAAGAGAATGATCTGATTTTGATAAAACAAATTCGCCCACTGTTTGAAAGGAGTACGTCGCATTATCAAATGATTTCAAATGTGGATCACCATAACTTCTACCGATGATTTGCGAACACATGGAATGATTTACCAGTAAAGAAATGAGGTCCCATTGATTGGTAGAAAAGTTGCCGTTTGGCAGTCTGTTTTGTTGAACCATTGACTCGATGTCCCTTCGGTCAGACTGTGGAACCATCGTTAGCATTTCATAAGGCGTGAAATCCTCCGGGAAAGTTCGATCTGGAATGGTTTTGTTTTCGGAAAGTGCTACCATGGATTGAGCCAACCAAGCTCCCCTAACTGGGTCCCAATTCTCTAGTTTTGTACGAACGGGCTTGAATTGTTCTTCAAAAGTTTGTGCGCTTGCAGTACCAAACACCAGGATGCTGATTAATAAGTAGAATGTTTTCATGCAGTTGTTTTTTTTCAATCTAACAAAAACTGAACCAAATTAGCGGTTGAATTTATATCCGATGCCCTTAACGGTCGAAATGTACTGCTCTCCAATCTTTTCACGTAGTTTTCGAATGTGCACATCGATTGTTCGGTCACCAACAACGATGTCTGTTCCCCAAACTTGTTCCAAGATTACTTCACGTTTAAAAACAAAATCTGGACGAGAAACCAATAAGGCCAATAATTCAAATTCCTTTCTAGGTAATTGAATTTCTTCCCCATCTTTTTCCACTAAATATTTTTCGCGGTTGATTTTGAGTTCTTGTGAAATAAGATCCTTAGCGTCTGCTTTCATTTTTCTTCTGAGAAGTGCATGAATGCGGCTCATTAAAACCTTCGGCTTAATCGGCTTAGCAATGTAATCATCCCCACCAGCTTCGAGTCCAGCGATTTGACTATAATCCTCACTTCTTGCCGTTAAAAAGCAAATAAGTATGTCCTCGTTCTCTGGATTATTTTTAACTGCTTCACACACTTCGATTCCATCCATGCTTGGCATCATCACATCCAGCAGCATTAAGTCTGGCTTTTCATGCTGAATAGCCGCTAGACACAAACTACCATTTTCAAACGTCGCTACACGGTGTCCGTCTTGCACCAAATTATACTTGAGTAATTCTCGAATGTCCTCTTCGTCGTCTACGACAAAAATATAAGCCATGTCTTGTGTTTTATAGGTCAAATATACATTATAGTTGGAAGTAAAAATTTGAAAGAAAGAGCGATTTTGATTTTTTATGAAAAAATTAACATATGATGTGTAACCTAACAGGTGAAATTGCATTATCTTTGCAGGACTAGTAGTAGGTTTAGGTTAATAGTTGAGAGCTTTGGTTTTATCCAAGGCTCTTGGCTTTTTAAGACGTTTCCATGAAAATAAAAATCCTCATTGTAGAAGACGATATCAATTTAGGAATCGTTATTTCCGATCAACTGCGAACCGATGGTTATGCTGTTACCCTATGTGAAAATGGATCCGAAGGACTCAGGCGGTTCAATGAAGAACCTTATCACCTTTGTATTTTCGATGTCATGCTTCCAATTAAAGATGGGTTTACTCTAGCACGAGACATTCGAAAGGTAAATACGGATATTCCCATTCTTTTTCTATCGGCGAAATCCATGACCGAAGACAAAATAGAAGGATTCAATGCTGGCGGTGATGACTACCTAACGAAACCATTTAGTGTAGAAGAACTGCAACTAAGGGTTCGAGCACTTTTGAAACGCGTCAAAGTACAGGTGATTCAGCCTGAAGAGAAAGTAGTTAAGCTTGGGATTTACACCTTTGACACAGAGAATTTCACCTTGAATTCACCCAATACCAAGCAAACACTTACCAAGAAAGAAGCGATGATTTTACGTACGTTGTTTCGCTTTAAAAACCAATTAATTGCGCGCGACATCATTTTAAATACGGTTTGGGGACAGGATGATTATTTTGTCGGACGAAGCCTGGATGTATTCATTACCAAATTAAGAAAATACCTAAAAGAAGATCCGAAAATTCAAATCACCAATGTTCATGGTGTTGGATTTAAATTTGAAATCGGAGATGAGTAATTACCTCCTTCACATTGAAACCGCGACGAAAGTTTGCAGCGTCGCACTATCCGATAACGGAGTGGTACTAGCTTTGAAGGAAGCATCCGAAGATGCTTACATTCACAGCGAATCCTTGACCTTATTTATTGAGGCTGTTTTGGCAGAAGCTGGAATCACCTTAAATGACTTATCTGCCATAAGCGTCTCCGCTGGACCAGGTTCTTACACAGGATTGCGTATTGGTTTATCCACTGCAAAGGGGCTTTGTTTTGCGCTCAACATCCCCCTCATTTCCATTGATACATTGGATGGGCTTTACAATTTGATAGAAAACAATGCATTGAACATTATTCCGTTGTTAGACGCTAGACGAATGGAAGTTTATGCGAAGATCTATGCTGGCAATGGTGAAATTCTGGAAGAATTAGACGCGGTCATTTTAAATGAAACAAGTTTTTCATCCTTTGAACCATTTATTGCTCTTGGAGATGGCGCAAGTAAATGCAAAGAATTATGGCAGGGAAGAAACATCGTTTGGAAAGAAACGCTGCTTTCAAGTGCGGCCGGACAAGCAAAACTTGCCTATCAAAAATTCAACGAAAAAGCATTTGAAAACCTAGCTTATTTTGTTCCCATTTACCTGAAAGATGCCAATGGCGTGAGGCGATAAAACGCTTCTTAAAGGCATTCAATCTGTATTAAGTCCTAAATTACTTGTTGTTTTCTTTTGGAAAGAGGATGCGATTATTCGAAAAACCCATGTGCATATCACCATTTGTGCAGGAGCGAAGAAAAAAAAAGTAAAATAGATGGGGAAAAATGTGTAATGTAATCGAATGCTTGTTAACTTTGTACAAAGTCAAAAGTAATGACTGAAAAGATTCAAGACACCATACAAAAGATAAGTCGAAACATTGTGCGAGTTGGGGAAGCCCTTCGCATGGAACGTTCGAAAAACGAGATTTTACAAGAAGAAATCGATCGTAAAAATGAGCAATTGACTGCGGAAGCAAGTGCCATTGGACTTTTAAAGGAAGAAATTGAATCACTTAAGTCGGCTTTGCATTTGGCTGAAAATAAAGTCGTTGAAGTTCCTGTACCAGTGAAAGGTAAAAATGAACAGGAAATTGATGAACTAGTTAAAGAAATTGAATTCTGTATTGAACAGTTGAAGCAATCATAATGAGCAAAGTATCACTTAAAATTACCATTGCTGGTCGAACTTACCCACTGAATGTGCCGGTAAGTGATGAGGAAAAGGTGACAAAAGCAGCTGCGGACATCAACAAAGCAGTGGAAATGCTTCGTAAGAACTATGCTGTGAATGATAACCAAGATTTGATCGCTATGTCTGCCTTGCAATTATTGGCAAAAGCAACAAGTGAGCAAGCGCCAATTGTTCAAACTCCAGTAGATTATACTGAATTGGAAGAAGCTTTGAACAGCTTGTCCACTGATTTAGATGGAATTCAATAATTAACGTTCGTTTCAACGACCAATATTCATTCATAACTAAAAGAATATGTGGTCAGTAGGATTATTAATAGGTTTGTTTGGAGGTGCTGGTGCTACCTTTATTGCGCAACGCTTCTTCATCAAATCTAAAAGTCAAGAAATCATCAAAAATGCCGAAATCGAGGCTGAAAACATTCGTAAAGAACGCGCACTTCAATCAAAAGAGAAATTTTTAAAACAAAAAGAAGAACACGAAGAGTCGATTCGCGAGCGAGAAAAACGCATGCAATCGAACGAAGATCGTGTTAAAGCGAAAGAAAAAACCATCAACCAGAAGTTAGAGGAGCTTAACCGCAAAGAAAAAGAAGCTGAAAAGGCAAAAACAGATTACGATGCGAAAGTTCAAGCTCTAGAGATTCGCCAACAAGAATTGGATAAAATCCAACAAAAACAAGTGGCTGAATTATCGAAAATCAGCAACCTATCTGCCGAAGATGCAAAGAACCATTTAATGCTGGCTCTAACAGATGAAGCACGTACTGCCGCAATGGCAACGATTAAAGAAATCACTGAAGAAGCGAAATTAAATGCGAACAAAGAGGCGCGTAAAATCGTCATACAATCCATTCAACGAGTAGCGACAGAGCAAGCAGTCGAAAATGCAGTATCTGTATTCAACATTGAATCAGACGAAGTTAAAGGAAGAATTATTGGTCGTGAAGGACGAAACATTCGTGCATTAGAGGCAGCAACAGGAGTTGAAATCATTGTGGACGATACACCTGAAGCAATCATCCTTTCTTGTTTTGACCCAGTAAGAAGAGAAATTGCTCGTTTATCCTTGCACCAACTTGTTTCAGACGGTAGAATTCACCCAGC